>Ga0265297_10002999_pt1 | contig 31998 bp, 31 predicted proteins | sample Munlanlwell13791_FD_192502 | JGI IMG/M metagenome (GOLD analysis project Ga0265297, IMG submission 192502) | Leachate microbial communities from a municipal landfill in Southern Ontario, Canada - Leachate well 137-91 | ecosystem: Engineered > Solid waste > Landfill > Unclassified | place...
GAGCGTGCGCGCGAGGATAAAGGTAGATAATCAGGAAGGGCTGTTGAAGCCAAATATGTATGTGGATGTAGAGTTGCGTTCGGACATGGGGACGCATTTAGCCTTACCGCGTGAGGCGATCATGGATACGGGCCTGCGCAAGGTGGTTTTCGTAAGCAGCCCAGGCGGCGTTATCCAGAGCCGCGAAGTAAAGACAGGGGTTTCTTCCGAAGGATATATTCAGGTCGTAGAGGGCCTCAAAGAGGGAGAAGATGTGATTGTCTCGGGTAATTTCCTTGTTGATTCCGAGAGTAAATTAAAGGCAGCCCTGGAAGGGGTTGGCCATCAGCCAAAGGGCGATGGTTTGCCTTCCGACAGGCAAAGCCATAAACACGTGCAATAAAAAACCATGAGAACTTTTATTGAAAAAGTTATAGAATATTGCGCAAAAAATAAATTTATTGTTTTTGTTTTAGTCGGCATGGCAGCATTAGGCGGTTGGGTATCTTTGAATAACCTGCCTCTTGACGCAATACCAGATCTTTCCGATACGCAGGTGATCATTTATTCGCGCTGGGACCGTTCTCCCGACATCATTGAGGATCAGGTTACCTATCCGATAGTAACATCGATGTTAGGCACGCCAAAGATAAAGGCCATCCGCGGGTTCTCCGATTTCGGCTTCTCCTATGTTTACATAATCTTTGAAGACGGGACTGATATTTATTGGGCACGCTCAAGGGTCCTGGAATACCTCTCCAAAATAATGCCCCGGCTGCCGGAAGGAGTACGCACTGAGCTTGGGCCAGATGCTACTGGCGTGGGCTGGGTGTTTCAATATGCCCTTGTAGACGAAACAGGAAAGCATTCCCTGGCTGAATTAAGGACGTTCCAGGACTGGTACCTGCGCTATCAGATCCAAAGCGTTCCCGGAGTGGCCGAAGTAGCTCCTATCGGAGGATTTGTGCGGCAATACCAGGTCAATGTAGAGCCGAACAAATTGCTCGCCTATAATATCCCGATCACCGAAGTAGTTGAGGCGATACGCAAAGGCAATAATGACGTGGGCGGACGGCTCTTGGAGTTCGCCGGGGCAGAATACATGGTACGCGGCCGCGGCTACGCCAAATCGGCAAAGGACATAGAAAATATCGTCATCGGAGTTGACGAGAAGACCGGCACGCCGGTCCTGATAAAAAACGTAGCGAAAGTAGCTTTGGGCCCGGATATCCGCAGAGGCGTAGCCGATCTTGACGGCAAAGGCGATGTTGTAGGCGGCATTGTAGTGATGCGGCAGGGAGAAAGCGCCCTTCGCGTCATAGGAGATGTAAAAGATAAACTTAAAGAAATAGAGCCATCATTGCCCGAGGGCGCAAAGATAGTGACTACCTATGACCGCTCTGAACTGATCAAAAAATCCATTGATACGATTAACGAAGTTTTGATTGAGGATTTCGTCATCGTAGCCATAATGATTATTTTCTTCCTCTTGCACATCCCTTCCGCGCTTATGCCGATAATTATTTTGCCTATAGGCGCGTTAATCGCCTTTATACCGATGCTGGGGATGAGGTTGACAGTAAACATCATGTCAATAATGGGGATTATCCTGGCAATCGGAGACATGGTGGATGTAGGTGTGGTGCTGGTAGAGAATGTGCATACGAAATTATGCGAATTAAGCGCAGGCAAAATCAGCGGTTCGCACAGCGAAGTTATGATCGGGGCGATGAAAGAGGTCGGCCCGCCGATCTTTTCTTCCCTTATGGTCACAGTCATTGGCTTTGTGCCGCTTTTTAGCCTGGTAGGACAGGAAGGCAGATTATTCAGGCCAATGGCCGCGACGCAGATATTCACCGTTTTCTTTGGCGCGGTACTTTCAATTACCTTAGTCCCGGCCTTAATAATGATATTTTTGCGCAAGAGCAAAGGCAGGTCATTAGAAAGCCATTTTGCTTCAAGGTTCCTGGTTAAATTCCATAAGAAAATCCTCGGCGTGGCATTCCGTCACCGAAAAATCACCATTGCTTTATTACTTTCCACAATGGCGATCACCGTCCCCATATTCTTAAAAATCGGCTCAGAGTTTATGCCGCCATTATACGAGGGAAGTATCCTCTATATGCCTACGACCCTGCCGGGCATTTCCGTTACCGAAACCTCCAGGCTCCTTCAGATTCAGGATAAGATCTTAAAGAGCTTTCCCGAGGTGGAAAGGGTTTTCGGAAAGGCCGGCCGCGCAGAAAGCTCCACTGATCCGGCTCCCTTCTCCATGATGGAAACGACCGTTATCCTTAAGCCCAGGAATGAATGGCGCAAGGTACCCTTGTTCCCTAAAATTCTGCCGCGCCTATCAAGGCCGATCACCTTTGAGGAATTGACAGCAGAGATGGATAAAAAGATGCAGTTCCCCGGGGTGACCAATGCCTGGACCATGCCGATAAAGGCGCGCATTGATATGTTGACTACCGGAGTGCGTACCCCGATAGGTATAAAGATCTTCGGATCGGATTTAAAAGAGATTGAGAAAATAGGCGAGCATATTGAGATAGTTTTACAAAAGATCCCCGGCACGCGCAGTATTTATGCCGAGAGGACTGCCGGCGGTTATTTTACTGATTTTGTGTTGAAACGCGAGCAGCTGGCGCGATACGGGCTGAGCATCGAGGACGCCCAGATGGTTATTATGTCGGCGATAGGCGGAGAAAACATCACCACGACTATCGAGGGCAGGGAGCGGTATCCGGTGAATCTACGCTATGCCCGGGAGCTGCGCGATGACATTGATAAATTAAAACGGGTCTTAGTACCGACAAGATCAGGCGCGCAGATACCCTTGGAGCAGCTGGCGGAGATCAAGCTTTCTTTGGGCCCGGCGATGATCCGCGATGAGAACGGGATGCTCTCGGGTTATGTTTATGTGGACATGGCAGGCCGCGACATTGGAGGATACGTACGCGACGCAAAAAAGGCAGTTCGGGAAAACGTGAAACTGCCGGAAGGATACTCTATCAGCTGGAGCGGGCAATACGAATATATGGAGCGGGTGAAGAAAAGGCTGGGTATTTTTATCCCGGCTACTTTACTGATCATTTTTCTTCTTTACCATTTTAATTTTAAATCAATAACTTCTACGCTTTTCATAATGTTGGCCATGCCGTTTACCGCGATAGGCGCGATTTGGAGCATAAAGGCTTTAGGGTTTAATATGTCTATTGCGGTCTGGGCAGGCATGATGGAAGTAATCGGCATAGGCGCGGCGCTCTGCGCCCTTATCACTACCTTTATAATGGAGGCGTATAACCGGTGGCAGGAAGAAAACAGGATCAAGACGATAGAAGACCTTTATTCTGCGATAACCGAAGGCGCGACGCGCGCGCTGCGTCCTGCGATAATGACCTGCTCCGCGGATATTTTAGGGCTGATGCCGGCAATGACGGCACAGGGCATAGGCGCTGAGTTTTTAAAGCGCTACACCGCGCCGATAATCTTCGGGTTATTCAGCGCGCTTGTCTTATCGCTTGTAATTCTGCCCACTTTTTATATAATCTGGAAAGGGGACTTCGGCATTTTAAGGAGAAAAGAGGTTAAGAAAATATGAAATGGTGGAAGTCAGGCAGCGAAGAAATTGCAAGGGCATTGACGACCGATCTGAATTCCGGCCTTACCAGGCAAGAGGCTCAAGCGAGGCTCAAGAAATACGGGCTGAATCAGCTTAAAGAAAAGAAGGGCCGTTCGCCGTTAAGCATATTCTTAGAGCAATTCAAGGATTTTATCGTATGGATCCTGATCGCGGCGGGGTTGGTATCCGGCTTCTTAAAGGAATGGGTGGATGCCCTGGCAATCATAGCCATTGTTATCCTTAATGCCATTCTGGGTTTTGTCCAGGAATACCGTGCTGAAAAATCGCTGGCAGCCCTGAAAAAACTTTCCAGCCCCAACTCAAAGGTCATTAGAGAAGGACAGCGTGAAGTCGTCGCCTCAAGCGAATTAGTACCGGGAGATTTGATCGAGCTTGAGGCAGGAGATAATATCCCCGCCGATGGCCGCGTTACCTGGCTTACCTCCAATTTCAGCGTTCACGAAGCCAGCCTGACCGGAGAATCCACCCCGGTTTTAAAGACCGCTCTTAGCCTGGAAGAAAAAGATATTCCTCTGGCTGAGCGGGCCAATATGGTTTATATGGGGACTTCAGTATCTTCGGGTAAGGCAAGGGCTATAGTATGTGAAACCGGCATGCAGAGCGAACTGGGTAAGATCGCCGGGATGATCCAGGGAATAGAACAGGAATCTACTCCTCTGCAGAAGAAATTGGAACAATTCGGCAAATGGATAGTATTGCTTTGTTTTATCCTGGTGGGCCTGGTCTTTGTATTAGGGCTTTTAAGGGGCGGGAAGATCCTGGAGATGTTTTTGACTGCGGTGAGCCTGGCGGTCGCCGCTATACCAGAGGGGTTACCTGCAGTAGTGACTATTGCCTTGGCTTTAGGCGTCCAAAGGATGGTAAAGCGGCATGCCCTGATCAGAAAACTGCCTTCGGTTGAGACGCTGGGTTGCGCGACAGTGATTTGTTCGGACAAGACCGGTACCTTAACGAAAAATGAGATGACTGTGCAGTCTATCTTTTCAGGGGGAGAGCTTTTTAAAGTGACAGGCATCGGTTACGCGCCTCAGGGCGAGATACTCATGCAAGACAGGAAGGTAGATATCAAAGATTTCAAGGAATTGGAGAAAACGCTCCTCTGCGGCGTTTTGTGTAACGCGGCGCAATTGATAAAGGACGAAAATAGCTGGAGGATCTCAGGAGACCCGACGGAAGGCGCGATATTGACAGCCGCGGCAAAGGCGGGCATCACAAAAGAAGATAAAGAAAAGGAATACCAGTTTATTGATGAGATCCCGTTTGATTCGGAACGCAAAAAGATGACCGTGATCAGAAAGGGCAGGGACGGCCTTTTTGCTTTTGTTAAAGGGGCGCCGGATATTTTATTGGATGATTGCGCGCACATAGAGGAAGAAGGCGCTCCCAGGCCGTTAAATGAAGAAGACAGGAAAAAGATACTCGAGGTAAACAGTAAATTAGCAGATTCAGCGATGCGGGTATTGGCAATAGCAAGCAGAAGGTTAGAGGGCCATCCCGGCAAGTTCGAAGCGAAGGAGGTTGAAAAAGGGCTGAATTTCGTGGGTCTTGTAGCAATGATCGACCCTCCGCGCGAAGAAGTCAAAAAGGCGATGCAAGAGTGTAAGACAGCGGGCATAAAAACAGTCATGATCACCGGAGACCACAAAAACACCGCCGTCGCCATCGCCCGTTCACTCGGATTTTTCCAGGAAGGTTCTTTAGCTTTGACAGGCGAGGAGCTCGATAGGCTCAACGATGAGGAATTCAGCCGTCAGGTCGCGAGCATCCCGGTTTATGCGCGTGTATCTCCGGAACATAAACTAAGGATCGTGCGCGCCTGGCGCAGGCAAGGCGAGGTAGTAGCTATGACCGGAGATGGCGTAAACGACGCCCCGGCCGTCAAAGAAGCAGATATCGGGGTAGCTATGGGGATAACGGGGACCGATGTCACCAAGGAAGTTTCTGACATGGTGGTTACCGACGATAATTTTGCCTCTATTGTGGCCGCCGTTGAAGAAGGCAGGGGTATCTATGACAATATAAAGAAATTCGTCCATTATCTTTTGTCTTGTAACGCCGGAGAGATATTGGTAATGTTTGTTTCTTCTCTGGTGGGCCTGCCTGTCCCGTTATTGCCTATCCATATACTTTGGGTAAACCTCGTAACCGACGGTTTTCCCGCCCTGGCGCTGGGGGTAGACCCGGTTGACCCTAAGATCATGCAGCGAGAGCCCCGCAAGACAAATGAGCCGGTGGTGACAAAAGAACATGGATTATTGATGCTGGCCCAGGGCGCTTTTATCGCATTTTGCAGCCTGCTGGCTTTTGTCCTGGTTTTGTTTGTCGAAAAAGAAGGGATAGAGCGCGCCAGGACCGCGGCTTTTATAGTGCTGGCCTGCTCGCAGCTTTTCCATTCCTATAATTGCCGGAACTTGCGCGAATCCCTTTTTACGATTGGGATCTTTACAAATAAGAAACTGATCCTGGCGACTTTGGTTTCCTTCTTTTTGCAGATGGCAGTGGTCTATGCCCCGTTCCTGCAAAAGGTATTTAAGACCGAAGCCTTGGGGTTATTTGATTGGCTGCTGGTAATAACCATTTCTTCCTTCCCTCTCTGGGCAATGGAGGCGCTTAAGCTGCTAAACAAGAAAAGGAGGTCTTTTTAGCCATGGACATATTTCATAGTGTTATCAACGCAGCAGGTTTTGCCTTAAATGCCATAGGCGCTTTGATCACTATCTGGGGGATACTTATCTCTTTGCTTGAATTCGTGAAAAAAGAATTGACCCGCAAGGGGGATTGCCTTAAATGCAACGAGGTAATCCGTCTTAAGCTGGGGAGTTATCTGGTTCTGGCCCTGGAATTTTTCATCGCCGGAGATATCATTAAGACCATAATCACTCCTACCTGGGAGGGATTGGGGGTATTGGGAGCGATAGTGATAATTCGGACGATCCTGAGTTATTTCCTGACTAAAGACTTAAAGAAGATTTGAGTAAAGGAGGTGAGCGGTATGGCGAGGAACAACATCCGTTGGCTAATCAGGCCCGTAGCTCATTGTAAAGAGGGCTGTAGTAAAGTGTCCCGGGCATGACGTTAAACTGCCCGTCAATTTCTTCAAACAGAAATAAGAAAGGAACGGCGATGCAAAGAATAACTATATTATTGATGATAGGGTTATTTGTATTTACAACCAGGGCCTTTGTGTTTCCGCAGTCAACAGACGAGAGGACGAAAGCGACGGCTGAAAGCAAGGCGGTAGAGGCGGGTAATAAAATATGCCCTGTTTCCGGAGAAAAAATATCCGATGTAGTAGCATCCGGGATGACGCCGGTAACGTATGAATATGAAGGCAAGATTTATAATTTCTGCTGTTCCGCATGCATTGAGGAGTTCAAAAAAGACCCGCAAAAATACATCAAAAAAGTGGAGGAGGAATTAAAGACGGAATCCAAAGAAGAGATGCGAGAGCCAAGCCACCGCCATTAATTTACCACGCCTCTTGACTAAATAAGCGGCATAAAGTACAATAGCAGCCGTATAACATAAGGTAATTCTGCCTCCGGGTTTTAAATCGGGGGGTTTAAAATAATTTACGCGCGGGTGGTGGAATGGCAGACACGCTACTTTGAGGGGGTAGTGGGGCGACCTGTGAGGGTTCAACTCCCTCCCCGCGCATATTATTAGCAGGAAAACAAAAGGAGTAGTTTCCCGTTAAGCGAAACTACTCCTTTTTATTTCTTGCGCGTAGGCTTATTTAAGGGCCATTGCGATTTCTTTATCGAGAGCCGCCTGCTGCGCTGGCGCGAGGTATCTTTTCGCGCGCATAACCGGCAAGCGCAGCGCAAGCTCGGAAATCAAGACAGCGGCAAATAAAAAAACGGCGATAGCCGTATAAATGTTTACAAGCCTTACCCTGTTTTTGGCCGTAAAGGCGGGTACGATCAATACACCTAAGACAACCAGCAGTAAGGGGGTAAGCAGGACGACAAAGTGCCTTACAAAAGAGCTGAGTTCTATGATGGACAGCGTCAATATAGGCAAGGCCGTTCCAAAACGGATATAGACGATTTTTGCCTTGAGGGTTTTAACCAGCAGTATGTGCAGGAATGAGGAAACCAGGAAAAATATGACGCCTAATGCTACGATGAGGCAAATTTCCGCCGGTTTCTTTTTATTCATTAAGCCTCTTCTTTGCGTTTGTCTTTGACGAAATTACTTCTTTCCAGGCTCTTGGCATATGACTTCAATTCTGCCCCGATCTCTCCGATCTGGGCGACGTGCTCAATATTCCTTGATTCATTAGTTACTACGCCGATAGATATGGAGATAAGGGGTATTTTTTGTTCTTTGCCGTGCCTGTCTTTGGCAAAGATATAGCCGTTTTTTCTGTCCGTCTCGTTATAGAAAGAAGGCGACTTTTTTTCAAACTCCGCGATTATTTTATTACAGAGATTATCCGCGATATTAGGGGTGGTTACAATCACAAAATCGTCTCCGCCGATATGCCCGATAAAGTCATCATGATTCCCGAGCGCTTGAGTCGCACTGATCAATATTCGAGCGGTTTCCCTGATCACGTCGTCTCCATGTTCGAAGCCGTACTTGTCATTGTAGGCCTTAAATTTGTCCAGATCCACATAACACACAGCGAAACGCGCGTGGCTTTCCAGGCGCCTGGAAAGCTCGTCTAAGATCGAAACGTTCCCCGGCAGCCTGGTCAAGGGGTTGGCTTCAAGGTCCCTTGATGTGCGCCGTATGATCATGCGTATCCGCGCAAGCAGTTCTTTTGGCTCAAAAGGTTTTACCACATAGTCGTCCGCGCCTGCATCGATGCCGTCGACGCGGTCGTTTATGTCCCCTTTTCCCGTGACCATGATTATCGGCAGATGGCTCAGGAGTATATCCTTTTTAACGCGCCGGCACACCTCACGACCGTCTATCTTAGGCATCTTATAATCCAGTAAAACCAGGTCCAGGGTCTTGCTTTCGATTATCTTCAAGGCCTCTTCGCCGTCTTTGGCCTCCAGCACTTCGTAGTTCTCTTCCGATAAGGTGATTTTCAAAATATCCCTTATGTCGGGGTCGTCATCAACAATAAGAATTTTTACCGGCATTTAAGCTCCTGTTTGCACAAGGATGATTATTTTAATAAAGGCAGCGTGAAGCTGAATGTCGAGCCTTGATTAGGCCTGCTTCTTACCCAGATTTTCCCTTTATGTGCCTCGATGATATGTTTAACCAGGGACAAGCCCAGTCCGGTGCCTTTCACCTGTTGGTTAACCGCATTATCCACTCTATAGAATTCCTCAAATATCGCCTCCTGCGCCTCTTCGGGTATGCCGCAGCCGGTATCCGTAACATCTACCTGCGCATCGTTTCCCAGCTTAAAGCTCCGTATGGAGATCTTTCCGTCAGGCGGAGTGAATTTCATGGCGTTGCTGATCAAATTGATAAATACCCGGCTTATCTGGCTGGTGTCGGCGTATACCATGGATGCGTCTTCCGGTAAATCCGAGGAAAAATCAATTTGTCTTTCTTTTAACTGCACAGATAAAAGATCCGAGACGCCCTCCAGGATTTTTCTTAAGTCAGCCGGGCCCATCTTCATCGTGACCTTCCCGGATTCAATACGCGATATATCGAGCAAGTCATTTACCAGATGGGTCAGTTCGTCACTGTGCCGATTTATCTTATCAAGCCTTGAACGCACGTCATCCGGCAGATCCCCCAGCTTACCCGCCAGAAGGATGGAGGCATAGCCTTTTATGGAAGTAAGGGGGGTCCTCAGCTCATGGGACACAGCAGAGATGAAATCGGTTTTTCTGCGGCTGATAGTTTTTACTTCATTAAGGGCAAACTGCAAGGCGTGGGTTCTTTCCTCGACCTTCTTTTCCAGTTCCTGCTGGGAAAGCCAGGTCTTCTCGAACAGGCGGGCGTTTTCCAGCGCCTGTCCGATCTGGTTGCTGAATATGGTGATCAACTCTTCATCGCCCTCCGTCAGGGTAATGTCCGTATTCTGCGTCCCCACGAACAAGAAACCCTTATTGCCTTCTTTCGGGAGGATGGGAGAGACCACAAAATCGGTTACTTTAAAAACCCCGGTAAATTGTTCCCGTAACAGGGTATCCTTCGGTATGGATATTGAAGAGATCGTTTTTTCATTCCTTATTAGATCCAGAAACGTCTCTTTATTGGAATCCGCAAATGACTTTATGGATTTCAGCTCGTCTTCAACATATCCTATGTTTAGTTGCAGGGCGAACCGCTGCTCTTTGTTGTTCCAGAGGAAGGCACAGGTCTTCTCAAAACCCAGCTCCTCCAGGTATATTGGCTCGACCATCCTGAATATCTGGCCTTCTTCAAGCGTAGTGCTGATAGTGCGGGAGAGCCTCTGCAGAGCATAGAGGCCCGTCACCTTTTTATCCAGCTCTTCCTGGGTCTTATTAAGCTCCATGTCGGTGCGCACGATCAACTTGGCCTGCTCGTCCATTTCGTCCAGGGACCGTTTCAAGCTCTCGACGAGGGCCTTGAGCTCGTTGATCTTGCCCATCTTCAGGATGATCACGATACTCAGGATAAATATGGTGATAACGCTGGCGATGCCCAGCAGGTTGATTAATTGTTCCATGGCATAAATGCGGTTTTATCCGGCTACTCCGAGCACGGTAACCGTCTGGTTATGGGAGTAGGTTCTCCCCTGATAATTAATAGCCATCAAGGGGGCCTGTTCTCCGTAAGTATAAACGCCGATTATCTCAGCGTCAGGATTAAGGCTTTCCCTGATAATGTTCAGTTCCTTCTCTGCCTGCCTACCTAATAATATATATCTTGAAATAGAATCAAATACAAGTACGAAATTGATCTTTCTGCCGAACAGCCCCCGGTTGACTTCTTCAATGGCCTGCTTGGTCGCCTCAAGGCACGACTCTTTGGTGCCGATCATGAGCCTCGTCAGTGAATCCTGCGGGACATTCCCCAGGAGCACTAAAGAACCGTCTTCCTGGATAGAAACGAGGTTCCTGAGCAGATATTCTTCTTCGCCGGGAAGATAAACCCCTAAAGGATAGAGTATGGAAATGCGTTTCAGTTCTTTTCTTAGTTGCTGCGCGTCGGATGCCAGGTATTCCTCATAGATATTTGCCGCGGCAACACCGTCGATCTCGTACACGACATTGCCCGTAGAGCGCGTGATGCGTCGCGGTTTTCCCAGCGGCTTCCATCCATGTTTTACGCCGATGCCGAAATTCAACTTTCCACCCAGGACTATCCCGCAGGCGGCATCGCTCATCATTTCTTCGTTTGAATACACGTAAGTCTTTTTAAAAGCCAGGTTGTCTGATGCGCAACCTCCCACGATAGGGAAGCTTTTGCCGAGCTTGTCCTGCAGCCCATAGACAAGGTTGGAGCTTTCTTCCATCAGGCCGTCGGATAAAATAATGCCGACGTCCCTGCGCACATTCTGGAAGCCGTAGAGCAGTTTTTCTCCCAGCTCTTCGCCGGCGGCTTGGGGGGTTTTGGCCTTTATGTCTTTTACTGAGGCGACATTGAAATAAACTTCCGCCGGAAGGCTGAAGAGCATGACGATAAGGCCGTGTTTGTATATCCCTTTTTTAGAAATAACCGCGGCGCCGGAACAACCGATGAGAGGAACGCCTTCCATGTAGACGGATAATGTCTTTAGAAGTGAGGTATGCGCAAAGTCAATCGTGCTGAAGACCATCGCCAGGCTGATTTTTTCACCGGCAATACCCATCCTCGCGTGCCTTACGGCTTCCTTAGCCGCCGCAATCTGGTCTTTTTCTTCACTAAAACCGACGCCGACTTTGATCAATGCGGTCATCCTTTCAAATTGTGGAAATCGTTTTATTTAAACATAAATATAAGTAAGGGTCAAATAAAATTATTGACCGGAGAAAGAATTATGGTATTATTTTATCGTCTGATTTTTCGGCCCCATCGTCTAGCCTGGTCTAGGACGAATGGTTCTCAGCCATTAAACACCGGTTCAAATCCGGTTGGGGCTATTAAGTGTTACCAACCGGCCCTGCACCGTTAGAATTTAGTAAGGCGGGGCATGGTTGGGGCTATTTTAGTGTTACCAACCGGCCCTGCGAAGCTCGCCTTAAGCTATAACGCGACTATTGAAGAGCGAAGCAGGGAGGGGTTTTTAGCTATTCTAAGATTTTTCTTGCATTATTGAAGGCTTTGTGATAAAAGTATTAATAAATCAAAGGGGGTTTGATGCGGGAACATCTCGGATTCCTAAAGACATCCAGCGCAGTAGTCAAAATGGCTGCCTGGATTTTTTTATTGATAGGCATCGTCGGCAGTATTTACGTCGGCACGGGGAATATCCCGGGTAAAACCATCCTGGATGCCATGGTGAACCTGGTGGTGTCGGCGTTCTTTTTCTTTTTTCTTTTTCTTATCGCGAAGATCGCAGACCTTTTGATTAAAATCATCAATGAGATCAAAAAGGAATAATTCCGGAGGATTATATATGTTCAAGAAAGGTATTTTATTGATATGTATTTGTTTAGGCATAGCGGTCTTGTCCGGATGCGACAAGATAAACTCGCTCCTCGGCAAAGGCACAAAGGCGCAGGCCCCCGAAGTAAAAGGCACAATAATCGCGAAGGTCGCAAATATACCCATTACCCTGGAAGAGTTGAACAGGGAGGTGGATGCCTATAACACAAGCATAGACCTTTCAACCGATTTAACCGATGAAGAGAAGAAATCCGCGAAGATCGATTCGCTTGAAAGAAAAAAGGAATACCTGAGTAAAATATTGCTGCGCAGGATGGTGTTCTACCAGGCCGCCCTCGACAGGGGCCTGGACCGCAAAGAAGAGATCAGGGATATTCTTGATAAAACCAAGACGACCATTCTTTCGCAGGCCATGCAGGAAGAGGTCATTAAAAATATCGATGTCAGCGTTGCTGAGCTGGAAGATTACTACAAGCAGATAAAAGACAAATTAAAACAGCCGGAATCGCGCAAGATCCGCGAAATAGTCACCAGGACCGAAGGGGAGGCAAGGCAGATCCTCATAGAGCTGCTGCAGGGCGGTGACTTCACTGTTATTGCCAGGGAGCGTTCTATCGCCCAATCAAAGCAGGACGGCGGCGATTTAGGATACATTACAAGAGGGAAAAGAGGCGAGCAGTTTGCCTCGTTTGATGAGGTTGCTTTTTCGCCGGCCTTGCAGCAGGGGGCGGTAAGCAGCGTATTCAAGGGCCCGAACGGCTATTACGTGATAAGGGTCGAAGGCATTAAAGAAGGCAAGCAGCTTACGTTAGCCGAGGTGCAGGATATTTTAAAGAAGAACCTCCTTAGTATTAAGAGCCAGGAGGAACTTGATAAGTTTTATCGAGAGGCATCCAGCGAAAAGGTAAAAGTGGAAGTTTACGAAAGCAGCATAAGATGATAGGAAAATAAAAATGCCGGTACAACTGAAGAAGCAGCAAATCATACTGATAGCAGGCGTCACGATGGCAGTCGGCGCGGTTTTCCTGGCAAAGGTTTATATCGATAAACAGAACGAGCTTGCCAAGCAGCGCGCGATAGAAGAGTTCAACCGCCGCCAGGCCAATCAGACGTCGGTTTTGGTGGCTAATAAAGCCATTCCCAAAGGTACGCTTATTAACGATCAGAGCAATTTCGACGTTGTTATTGTGCCTAATCAATACGCGCTGCCCGGCGCCGTTACCGGCTTAAACAGGATTATCGGCATGGTGACAATTCAGCCGATAGAAAAGGGAGAACAGCTTAATCTGAGCAAGCTGGCTTTCGCAGGTAAGACCGGAGAGTTATCCGAGGTCACTCCCTCCGGGAAAAGGGCGGTCACTATTTCGGTCGATAATATCGCTTCTTTAGCGGGCATGCTTAAAGCGGGAGATTTTGTAGACGTGATCGCGATGGTGCCTTTACCCGTCCAGAGCGCAGAGGGCAAAACAGTAACACAGGCAGCTGTTTTACCTATCTTTCAAAATGTTAAGGTCCTGGCGGTGGGACAGGAAACTTCTACCGCCGTACAGAGGGAAGATTTAAGATACGCGAAGAAAGAAGAGAAAAAAGAGGTTTCTCCTTTGATCACTCTGGCGCTTTCTCCCCAGGAGGCAAACATCATCGCTTTTGTGCAGGAACAGGGTAAGATCAGGCTGACGCTGCGCTCCCCCTCGGATACGTCGCTTGAGCCGCTTCAGCCGGCAAATTGGGATACCGTGCTGCAATATTTATTCCCGCGCGCCCCGACAGCGGAAATCGAATACAAACCGAGTGATTACGTGGAGATATATCGCGGTCTCAACAAAGAAAAAGTGCTTTTATCCAAATAAAACTATGAAAATAAAAAAAATATTTGTCGCAGCCCTTTTTATTATCACAAGCCTCGCGTTCTTTCCGCTCAACGACTACGCCTTTGATTATGAGGGCGAAGAATTAAAGCTATACATGGGCCAGCCTAAAATAATCCCCGTCAACCATCCGCTAAGGGTGATGGTCGGGAACCCGGAGATCGCCGATATCGTAAATGTTACCAGGACGGAGATAACCTTAAGCCCGAAAAGCGCCGGTTCAACCACTCTGGTCTTCTGGGACAACCTGGGAGAACAATCTTTTAAGATAAGGGTCTTCGGGGAAAACATGCACTATATTAAAGAGCGCGTTGACAATATACTCTCTAAGCTGGATCTGCCGGAAGTCTATTCCCAGGCGGAAGACTCGGAGGGCAAGGTCCTGCTTTTAGGCAATGTCGCCAACTCCGCGGAAAGAGAAAAGCTCAATCAGGCCTTACTCACCGTGAAAGAAAAGACAGTGGACCTGGTTGCCGTCAAGGATTCCGATTCTATGGTTGAAATCGACGTGCAGGTAGTCGAATTTGATAAAGATGCTTCAAGCGAATTAGGCTTCTCCTGGCCGGGCTCCGTCTCATTAGCAGACGTCTCTTCGCCAATCGCAACCGCAACAGGTTTCAGGAATGTATGGCATGTTTCAGACTTTACGCGCTCGGCCTTTAGCGTGACCTTTAACGCCCTCGTGCAGGAAGGCAAGGCGCGCATACTTTCCCGGCCCAGGCTTGCCTGCCAGAGCGGAAAAGAAGCGGAATTGCTGGTCGGAGGAGAAAAACCCATATTCACGACCGTCATAGCGCCTACAACCGGGGCTTCAGGCTCGCAGGTTGAGTATAAACAATTCGGGATCAAACTGAACGTAAAACCAACGGTGACCAAAGACGACAGGGTTAAGTTAGTTCTGAACGTCGAGGTTAGCGAAGTAGGCACGGCAGACACAATCGGCACTTCCACAACTACTGCGACATCAAGCTCAAGCACGGTTACGGCTAAGGCGTTTCCGTTAACCAAACGCACCACCTCAACCGAGCTCTATCTTAATGACGGGCAGACCATGGCTATCAGCGGCCTGATAAAAGAGAAAGAAGAGGAAGACATCCGTAAGACCCCCTGGCTGGGGGATCTGCCGCTCATCGGCGGCGTCTTCAGGAAAAAATCTACCAGAATCGGAGGAGGCCAGGGCGAAAGGGGTAATACCGAGTTATTCGTCATGCTTACGCCCACCATTATAAGCGGTAAAAAGACTGGGACAACGCAAGACAAGGTGACCGTCAAACCGGCTGTCCCTGCGGTGGCGGCTGCTCTTTCGGCTCCGCAAACTATCGCGGAAAGCGAAGACGTTCCTGAGCCGCTAAAAGACTACACCAGGATCATTCAGAAGCGCATCCTGGAAAATCTGACTTATCCGCCTTCCGCCAAGGAATCAGGGTTCCAGGGCACGGTAAAGCTCAGCCTCCATCTTTTATATTCGGGAGAGCTTGTGGATGTGGTTGTTAAGTCGCCCTCCGGTTACAACATTCTCGACGATAATGTCTTGAGCATAGCGCGCAATATCGCGCATTATCCTCCCTTTCCTCCCGCAATTGAAAAAGAAGAGCTCTGGATAGATATACCTATCGATTACCGCCTAAATTAAGATGTCTAAGATAATAGTCATCTTCAGCACAAAGGGCGGGGTAGGCAAGACCCTCATTTCTTCCAACCTCGCAGTAAGCCTTGCCAAAGACCAGGTAAAAAGGGTCTGCCTTGTGGACCTTGATCTGCAGGCGGCCGGTGACATGGCAAGGATGATAAACCTCCACCCGCAAAAGTCCATCACGGACCTGATCGGATTAATCAAAAGAAAACCTAAAGACCTTAAGATCGACGAATTCCTTACCCGCAATACGCTTTTGGGTATAGATTATCTGCCTGGTGTTTTAAAGCCCCAGCAGGCCCCGCACCTTGAGCCGGAACTGATGAAGGACGTTCTGGGGCTGTTGGATAAAGACTACGACTATGTAATTATCGATGCGGGAAAATCTTTCAGCGAATTATTCATGCAGACCCTGAATTTCGCGAATCTCATACTCCTCATCGTGACCCCGGATATCCTGTCCATATACCAGACGAAGTGGGCGCTGGATACCCTGCAATTCTTGCACTTTCCTCTTTCCATGATCAGGATCATTTTAAACAGGGCCGAGTCCGTATCAAGCATAAGTTGGCAGGAAGTAAGGGTCAGCCTGCCCGTGGATATTTTAGCCAGGATTCCTTCCGAAGGGAGGGTCGCAGGCCAGGCAATAAACCGGGGGATACCCCTGGTCATCGATAACCCGAAAACAAAAATATCCCTGGCGATAAAGAACCTCGCGCACGACATTACAACGCAGGATAAATTATTCATGGAGCATCGCCAGATCGATGAGCTGGAGCTTAAGACAGCCGTGATAGACAACACAGGCGAATTCTGGCAGGCTCAGGGTATGACCGAGCCCCTCGCAGAAACAGCCGTTTATGAGGAAGACGATGAGATCCTGATCCTTAAGCGCCGGATACACGTGCGCCTTATTGAAGAACTCAATCTTAAGAAAATGGACATAAGGGTTTTCACCGACGCCAAGAAAACAAGGGATTTAAGGACCAAGGCATCGGTAATGGTGTCTAATTTTCTAGCGGAAGAAGCAGGAAGCTTGATCTCTTCCTCCGATGTGCGCAAAAAACTGGTAAAAGAGATCCTTGATGAAGCGTTGGGGCTGGGCCCGCTTGAGGATTTATTGGCGGATCCCTCGATCACGGATATAATGGTAAATAATAAAGATGAAATTTACATCGAGCGCAGCGGAAAGCTTGAGCTGACCAGCAAGAAATTTATTTCTAACGACCAGGTCAAGACCATAATAGAAAGGATTATTGCGCCAATAGGCAGGCGTATAGACGAATCTATTCCTATGGTGGATGCCAGGCTGCCGGACGGCTCCCGCGTCAACGCCATAATCCCGCCGCTTTCTTTGACCGGGCCATCGCTTACTATCAGGAAATTCCGCAAAGAGAGGTTTAAGACGGAAGAGCTGATAGAATTGAAGACCTTAAGCCAGGCGATGGCGGAATTTTTAAGGGCCTGTGTCATCTCAAGAAAAAACATGATCGTTTCGGGAGGTACCGGCAGCGGAAAGACCACGATCTTAAACGTCCTTTCGGCCTTTATCCCCAACAGGGAACGCATAGTGACCATTGAGGACGCTGCAGAGTTAAAGTTGCATCAGGAGCACTGGATAAGGCTTGAATCAAGGCCTCCGAATATCGAAGGCAGGGGAGCTATTACCATCAGGGACCTTTTCAGAAATACCCTGAGGATGAGGCCGGACAGGATCATCATCGGGGAATGCCGCGGCATTGAAACCCTGGATATGCTTCAGGCAATGAATACCGGCCATGACGGCTCTATGACTACGGTGCACGCAAACTCTACACACGATGCGCTGGTAAGGTTCGATTCAATGATCTTGATGGCCGGGATAGAGCTGCCCATAAGAGCGATAAGGGAAATGATTGCCTCCGCCATCAATGTAATTATTCACACCGCGAGGCTGCCTGACGGGACCAGAAAGATCATGCAGATAACCGAGGTCGCCGGAATGAAGGATGAGATGCATATAGATTTGCGCGATATTTTCGTCTTCAGGCAGACCGGTGTTGATTCCCAGGCCAACGTCCTGGGGGATTTTCAGCCCACCGGTTACGTGCCGTCATTCATTGAAGAATTTAAGATCAAAGGCATCGCCCTTCCGGAAGATATCTTCAAGACCCCGTAAAGCAATAGTCAATAAAATATAAATGCGGCTCTTAAATAAGACAAAGAACACTTATTTAGCGCAGGATGTAATTATAGCCAGGACCTTTTTCTCAAGGGCTAAGGGGCTCCTGGGCAGAAGGCAGTTTAAGGGCCCCCAGGCGATTGTACTGAAACCCTGCAGTTCAATACATACTTTTTTTATGCGTTTCCCCATAGACGTCATATTTGTTGATCGCGATAACAAGGTAGTAGGAGCAATATCTTCCATCAGGCCGTTCAGGCTTTCCCCTATTTATTTCAATTCCCGCTTTGCCATCGAACTCCCCTCCGGTACCCTTAATTCTACCTCTACGCAGACAGGCGACACCGTTTTGCTGGAATAATTCCATTGACAAGAGAAGTGCCGGAGAGTATAAATATATTCAAATAAGGCGAAGCGGAGAGCACCAGGCAAACCCACCATAATATCCTAACCTCTGCGAATGGGCACTAAAATCCAGTCCAGGCTTTGCCTTGGCCGTGATCAACGGCCAAATTCAGAAGACCGGGGATGAAATCCCGGAATTGATTTGTCCAAAATCAAGCTATTCTTTAAGCTCGCCCCTGTGCATAAAATGTAACGCTGTGCATAAACTGTAGAATTGTGTAAAAAATCAGGGCAAGAAGCAGCCTAATAACGCATCCGAAAAACAAAAACTTTCCGGCTTTTATTGCTATAAATGCAAATGTCCAAACAAAAGAAAATGTCCAGCCCTGCTAGATTGACAATGTCCATTCTGCGTGCTATACTTTTTTTTGCCACTGGAGAATGTCCAGGTTTCTGATTGCAGGAGAAGTGAAATGGGTGAACCGCATAAATTGAATACTGATATAAAAAATTTTATCATAGACTGCAAGAAAAGAGATCTCAGCCTAAGTTGCCGATCTGTAATTTCTTTGGTTGAAGAACAGTATAAGGTCAAAGTCTCTAAATCAAGTGTGAATGTTTTGTTCAAAGAAGCTGGCCTAAGCATGCCTGTGGGAAGGAGGCAAAAAGAAAAAAAGCAAAGCATAGAAACGCCCGCACTGCCTCTTACCGAAACTGGAACAAAAGATTTACCCATACCTGCTGCTGAAGCACCTGTTTCTGAAGTCCCGGTTACTGAAATTACTCCAGAGGTTCCACCCAAAGTAATTCCTTTGGAAGAAAATGTCCAATCTACGGAATTGCCTAAAACAGAACCAACTTCTGAAACAGTAAAAGAACCTGAAGCTAACGAAACAAGCGTTCATGATAATGTCCAGCCTGTTGAACAGATTGGACAATCTCAAGAAACAGAAATAAAGCCCGACATTATCAATAAAGAAGTTGAACTTGTTAAAGAAGACAAATTGGACAAAATTAAGGAAGAGAAGATCGAAGAAGAACCAAAGAAAAACGAGGAAGTAAAAGAAGAGAAAGAAATAGTAAAAGAACCGGAAAAAGAAATAAAAGAAGAAACACAAATTCCCGAACCAGTGGAAAAAACGCATATTGAGCAGGTTCCTGAAATACATGCTAATGCAAAAGGCGATTCAGTGCTGGAAGGCGAGGCTACTGGCGCCATAATGCTAAAGTCGGCGGATTATTTTATTAACGGTTTAAGCCGTATAAATGATATTATCAAGATGCAGCTTCGGCCTGTGGCGCAGGATTCTTATGCAAAAACCGAGGCGTTAGTCTACAGTTCGTTATTTGATAATCCTCCTTTTCTGAATTTGACTTCAAATTCTGTCTTTTGGACATTGATCCAGCAAAAATTGTCGCCTCAAGCCCTGCTATCTTATCTTACTGATATCGAGAAAGTTGCAACATTATCTTCCAATATGTCTAAAACAGTACCGACTCTTTTCCAGGAAGTTAGAGGCGTGAAATTTGTTCTTTCCGACGGAGGTTATTTTTATTTGGACGGCCAATTTCACAATATCTGGTCAACGCCGAGCATGCCTAATTCCTTTTCTACAACCTTTTTTAAAGCTAAAAATTATATAAAAAGATATTTTGAAGAAGATGAAAATTTAGTCTTTTTTATGGCGCCGGGGTATGACGCGCCTACTGATGAATTCTATGATTTCGTATCAGCCTTCGGGAGGTCGGAGATCAAGAAAATTACTTCTTTAAGCCTGTTAGATAACGATTTTGATGAACTGGAATTTGTTAAAATAGAGCCAAGAAAACGTAATTTTATCTTCGGTTTATGGCCTTGGCAATTTGTCCAATATCGTAAGATAAAGAGCATCAAAGAGTTCAAGCCATTCTTTTTTGAGCCTTTAAAAGAGAAATATTATATCGCCGATGTAGAGATAGATTTACTTAAGTCTGATAGCGAGTTTGTTTCATTCAGGGGGGCAGCGATCAAGGCAAGCCTGAATGAAAAGACCCGTTTGGTGATTTTAAGCAATATACCTGCAGAAAACGCCACTTCCGAGGAGCTTTGTAATATATATCTGAACCATTGGCCGAACATGGAAGAGGGTTTCCAGGATTATAGCAGGAAAATCGAGGTTTTCACCTATTCCGGCTCTTCGGAAAGCTTTTCTTCGACCAGGAACCTTTGGTTCGATAAAGAGCCGCCTTCCGACATAAAGGCTTTCTTTGGCAATTATCTCAAGGCGCTGGATTCCTGCGCGAGGTTCTTTTTTCTGCCCTCCAGTTACGAAAAAGTCGATTTTCCGACGATGCAAGCCAGGTTTTATGACCTCAAGGTCATGCTGCAAAAAGAAAATGACCACCTCCTTGTCACGTTTTTGCCTCCCGCGCAGTACGGTTTCCTAAAGGATCTTGAGTATGCCTGCCGCAGGCTGAACGAATGCGAGATCATCTCACCGCAAGGCATGCGATTCTGGTTCCTGATATAATAAAAAAATCCGCGGTCCGGTAGAAAACGTTTTCTTCTCCCTCACAAATTCGCTTGACACCGGTTTGACTAAATGTTATATTTTATTTGCAATTCAGAAAGGCGGCAACGAAAACGCAAGGCGGGAAGGAGGTTCCCGCCACGCAAAGCCACGGGACGATGCTCGCCAGCAGTTTAGTTTTTATACCTTTTGCTTTAGGGTCAAGCGAGGACGTTAGCCGGGTTACCGAAAGCCGTGTTAGAGTTTTTGGTAACCCGGTTTTATTTTGGAGGATTAAAAATGAGTTTTAAAAAGTATTTAAGAAGTCCGGAGCAAAAAGGACAGGCAACGCTGGAGTATTTTATTTTATTCAGCGTCCTTATTGTTCTGACGCTCATTTCTGTGAGTTCTCTAATGCCCCGGGTGCAAGGAGATGTTGTGAACAACGTCCAGAGCAGATCCAATCCCGGCGCCGCCATGGCCAGAGTCGTAAATGCGGATAACCAGAACATTGTCTTAGGGTTGGTGGAAGGGGTATTAGATACGCTGGGCGGATTCTTGGACGGTTTCTCCGGCTCGTTGAGGTAGTTAAAATGAAAAACAAAAAAGGCCAGAGCATATTAGAATACACGATGATAGTCGCGATTGTAGTTACGGCGCTGGTAGCGATGGGCACATACGTTCAGCGCAGTGTGCAGGCGAATTTAAAGGTCATAGAAGACCAGATCAACACGAGGCCATACGGCCAATAAATTTTACGCCCGGTTCGGCGTTCCCGCGATAGGCGGGATACCGAAGCGCCATTTAGCCGGGTGTACTTATTACGAAGGAGGTGAAAAAATGTTCATACGCAGTCGGAAAGGGCAGAATACGCTGGAATACGCGCTTTTGGTCACTGCAGCCTTATTGGCGGCTATTTACGGAGCTAATACGATCATCAAAGACAGGGCTAAGAAAAACATGGATGCGGCGGGTTCCATATTAGACAAGGCCAGAAGCGAGCTCGAAACAGCTACGGAAACGGGCGGAGACGGAACTTAATAGTTAAAGGAGGTGAAAAAAATGTTGAACAGAAAAGCACAGTCAGTTGCAGAATACGCGATAATCCTGGCGGTAGTCATAGGCGCCGCAGCGGCAATGCAGGTTTACGTGAAAAGAGGCCTGCAGGCGAAAGTGAAATCAGGCACGGATGCCTATACGAGCATCAATGCTACTTTTAGCGCTGTTGAAAACGGAGGCGCTGATATTACCTTTAGTAATCTCGCGCAGTATGAGCCATATTACCTGGAAAGCGATTATGAGCGCTATCAGGAAAATGTGGAGAGGCAGCATATGGGCGGAGGGAAAATAGTTGCGGAGAAGGTTTCTGATTTTACTTTTACAAAGCCAGAAGGATACCAATTACAGGCAGGTCCGCAAAGCAGGACAGAGAGAGACAATTTGTGGGGCACAGGATCAGGTGGTTAGACAGAAGGAGGTGAATAGAATGATACGCAATAACAAGGGGCAAAGTATACTCGAATACGCAATGCTCTTAGGCGTGGTTGTGGCTGCAATAGTTGCCATTCAGATACAGGTGGGCCGCAGCGTAAAGGGCAGGTTCATACAGTCCGCCGGACAGATCGGCGAGGCATTTACTACCGCCGAAACCTATACTATTGAGACCGGAAGCCAGAGTTCACGGCGCGAACAGACTATTGCAAGTTTGGAAGACGCCAATACGCCGAGCTCAGAGCTAGGTTCGATATGGACAAAATCCACGATTTTAGCTACGACAGTGGCAGCTCCGGCAACGGCTACGAGAGTGCTTAATACCTACAACGGAGAGTTGAACTACACTGATTATGTAGCCGAGCATCAAGTAAGCAGCACATTACAGAAAGGGACACACGACAAGTTTGATTCGGGAAAGCTTGACAGCGACCGTAAGTTATTTACCGATGATTAAAAGAAAAGCGCAGAGTACATTAGAGTATATTCTGGTGTTGATCGCCGTCCTTTTGGCGCTCATCGCGGCTACCTTTAATTCGGGCAGCCCGTTACGCCAGGGCATGGCTAATTACCTTGACGGTGTAGGAAACACCATAGGGAGGATAACGAGCCAATGAAATTAAATAGGGCGCAGAGCCTCGCAGAATACGCCCTGGTTATATCCCTGCTTATTATGGCAAGCGCTGGGATGTATGTTTACGTGAAAAGGGGACTGCAGGCCAAGTATAAAAGTATTGTGGATCACGCGGCTATGGTCGCTCATACGACGAGCGGTTTAAACACCACGTCGAGCCAATACGAGCCCTATTATCTGGTCTCTGATTTCAACTATAGGTATTTGTCAAATACGTCCACTACACAACTGGGTCCTGGAGATGACGGCCGTCCTGGAGGGGCTATGGCCAGGACATTGGCTGCTGCGGTCCAGGATGATATGGGAAATTATGTAGGGGGCAATGTCAATGAGACCTATGGTAACGCGGTCCAAAAAGGCACAAAACAGGAGGATTTAGACGCTGATGATGGCTGGCAGAACTAGAGGCATTACACTGCTGGAGTACGGCATCTTCGCTGCTTTGTTTGTAGCGGCAGCCGTTGCGCTGCAGATTCAGCTTAAGCGCAGTATACAAGGCTATATGAAGCGCAGCACCGATAGCTTTAGCGGCGGCCAGCAATTCTCCTCTACCCTTAGCAACTATACAAAGACACAGATAGGTTCGGTACAGAGACACGGACAAGATACGCAGCAGGGAGAAAGACGCGAAACTTTGGTTTCTCCGGAGGAATATTCAACGCAGCCCTACGCGGATAATTTTTCCGATAAACGGCTGACTGAGGAGGCGTTATTCGAATGAGAAAGGCGCAGTCACTTTTAGAATATAGTTTTATCTTCACCATAGTGCTGGCTGCGCTGTTTGGCATGAACGCTTATTTAAGGAGAGGCATACAGACCGTCATCAAGGTCGCATCCGACGAGATGGGGAACCAGACGGAATTTGAAAACAGGAGCCCGGACTGGACGACCAGGATCAAGACCCCGATGACAGTAACCGCGTCTACGCGGGGCGCCGATGGGAATGTTGATTCAGACGCCGACGGCATTACCGACCTTGAGCAAGGCGTGACGCAGAGGTTAAGGATTTTTGAGGGAGGCAGCCAAAGGGTAGATTTTCAGAGTAATACCGCTACATACGGTTCTCCTGCGCAGGAGCAGGAATCAGTGATGCATTAAAGGAGCGTTTAATTATGCGAAAGGGACAGTCAATACTGGAATATACCTTGTTGACCGCCTGTTTTATCGCGGCGGTGGTCGCGATGCAGATTTACGTCAAGCGCGGGATGGAAGGAAAATGGCGTCAGAATATGGATGAATTCGGTACGCAATATTCAGCCGAGCATACCTCCGCAGACATCCTGATTAAACAGAACAGTGTTATCAAAACGACAGTAGAAACAAAAGAGAGGGAGGACGGGAAGTTGACATCTGTTACGACTACCGAGCTTGGTTCTGCGGCCGAACCTAACAGGGATGTGCGCTCAGGATGGGAGGTAGTCAATACCCCCTCAACCGAGGCGCCTTTATTTCAACCATGAGCAAAAAAATAAAATTTGGCTCATCTAAAGCCCAGGCATTATCTGAACTGGCGATATTCGGGGCAATCATCATTATGCTCCTGGGGATATTGATCAGTTACGGCATGCGCTTTAATTACCAGCAGCAGGTCTCGCAGGAGGCTTTCAGGAAGGCAATGGGGATGGCCTCGATGACAAATATCCAGGGAGCGCCTGATTTTGATATACCGGGAGCACCCACGTCAACAAGCTACGCGATCCTTAGAAACCGCCACATACCCGACCCGGCGAACCCATGGGGAGTAGGTTCAACTGCTCCTTTTGAATCTCATGCCAGTGTAACCCGCAATTATAAATCATATTATACCGCAGACATTGCGATGGAATTGCCGGAGCTCAGGATAGATATTGACGGCACTGAATATGCCTATAAGACGGCAAGTATGCGGTACGCAGTAGGCATTAAAGAGAGGTTCGAGGAGATATTCGGCGTCGGGAACGTAGAGAAAATCTTTGGTCCTGATGAGAACGCCTTTTTTAATTTCGGAGTATACAGGATAACAGATTCGGTAGGCGGCCATATCTTTGATTACGATACGGCGATCCGGGAATGCCGCAATATGTGGATACCAGAGGCATGCCTTGCGCAATGCACGGACTCCATTTCCCCGACAGGCGCTTTTATGGGCCTGGTAGGAGGCCTGGCAAGCGGCGGAAACCCCAATATAAGCGCTATAGTTGATTCTTTAGGTTTAAGCTGTATAACCTGTGTTTTACCTCTGGGCGGGCTTATCGCGCCCTGGCCGTCGTTCTGTGACGGGCTCTGGCAGGACGCCGAGACAGGCATATGGCACACCCCGGAACTCGACAGGATGTTTTATAACGGAGACGAGAATCTGCTTGTTCGGTATTATGCGCCGGATGCAAAATCGTTAGGGTTACAGCCAAACTATTCCCAGGTCATAACACAGAACAACGAAATAAGAAGAGTAGAAAATGAAGGCGCCATTACGACCACGGACGTAAGGGACTGGAGTTTTGATACGACAAGGAATATAATAGTAAACAAGAATTTTGAGCCTCTTGTCAGCGGTTTTTCCGGCCCTCTTGAGCCGAAGAAGACTGAGGCGAACAGCTGTATAGGTGAAGGATGTTAATCATAAGACTAAAGGATAAGAAGGCGCAGGTTTCTTTGGAGATTACCGTCAGCTTAATCTGCGTTTTTGTCTTAATAATAGCCGCGGTGAATATCTTCAGCTGGATGAACAAGCGCTTGGCGTTAAGGCAGGAAAAATACGAGATGACCCGGGTGCTTGCGGGAGGGACGCCGATCCCGATGGAGATACAGATAGACGAGTATACCGGCAACATAAAGATAATGCCTCCGCCGCAACCCTTCGGCCTCCCTGCAGAGGCAAGCGAATTCCTTTCTTCAGGTTATAACGCGGTCAGGGAAGACATCGTGAATATAGGCGTACCTATGGGCCAGGGTTTTGACCCGTTAAATATGTTCAATAAAGGGAGCGACCAATAATGTTGACCTGGTTTGAAAAGACAAGCTCATTGGGCAATCTACGCACAAACGCGAAGGGACAGATTGCCACTATGCTTATCCTGATAATGGTGATAATCATTATTTTTATCCTGGTTACCATAAACATCGGGCAGACCGCAGTTAGCGCAACTACATTAGCCAACGCTGCAGACGCCTCAACGCTTTCTTTGGCCTCAAGTATAGCCAGTAAGGCGAATTACCTTCGTAATACCTTGAAGAAGGCGGGGCAAAAAGGCGGTATTTATAGCGAGTCTCCCACCCCTAAAGTCTGCTATCCGACCGGGCTTTTAGGCCCATTAATGGGCGTCGGCGGTTCTATATTAGGTATGGTCCTGGGCGCTATCTTCTTTAGCGTGCCGGGATTTTTTATCGGCGGTATAGTAGGTGGCGCCGTAGGCGGGGCCGTCGGAGGCGCCATTGTTACTGAAAGCGGCGAAGGCGCGTTGACTGGAGGCATGCAGGGCGCTATGATCGGCGCGGCGATGGCAGGCGGAGCACAGCTGGGTTTTCTTGCCGGAGGCGTGCTTTCAGGAGGCGCTATTGCTTCAGGCGGCATTGCTATAACCGGAGGTTCTTTGACGGCGATGGCTGTAGGCATGAGCGCTGGAATGGCCATGGCTGCAGGCGCAAGCCTCTATATCGCGTCAGCGCAGGATTCAATGCGGGCCGATGCCTTTGCCGCAGCTGCCAAGAGCTTAAGAGGCCTGCCTGAAAGATTGCAGATCATGCAGGGAGCGATGCTGCAGGCGTTAGCACTCACGGTGGATGACCCGAACAAAGTAACGGATTTCCTGGATACTGATTACGACGGCAATACACAGGAACAGATACCGGCGTTCCAGCTTTGGTGGTATTTAAGGACTATGGTGATGAAGGGAAGGCTGGATGTCCTTTATAGGGCGCTGGATGGTTTTGTTGACGGCCCCATGAACGGATTCAGGGATTTTGTCCGGAGCCAGTATGCGTCCGGGGCATTCCTGTCGCGGCAGGAAATAGAAAACAGCGACGGAGAGTTGGTACGCCTGACGCGCGCCCTCGGCAACGCGGGCCTCAGGCCCATATTTTGGGAGCCGGGGCCTACCCAGGCGGATATTGATACCCTGGTGGGGAATTGCAGCCCGGAGACCGGCTGTACAAGCTCGGAAATCCCCGGCTATGACGAAGTGGATTACTCAATCGACCTGTTTAAAGAAATAGCAGCCGCTGTTGATTATGTTAATGATCCCAATCAGGACCAGATCTGGGATTACCGGGACAGGGACCAGCAGCATTCTGATTCGGATAACTGGGTTTCCATGTTCTATGACCCGAATGACAATGCCGATTATTACGACAGACTTGGCACTCTGATCAACGGAGGCGGTGATATCAGGGGCATGAATTCCTGGAAAACAGAACTGGAAAATAAAAAAATGCTGCTACCTACCTGCGAAAAAGACCCGGAAACCGGAGAGTGGATCGTCGCTCCGCCCTGTAAATTCCTTAAATCTGACGGGACCTGGGGTGGGACTATTGATGAGGATGTGACTACCGATGAATTCGCGCCCGTAAAAGCCCAGATCCAGACGATTATTGATGAAATCACGGAGTTCCAGGCGGATTGTGTAAATGTTTACGATACAATGAACGGCACCTCAGTCAATGCCATACCCAGCATGCTAACCGGCTTGCTAGGGGATTTATTAACTGCTATAATGCCGGATGGGCCGTGGGGACAGATAGCGGGGCTCATAGAATACGGCTTAATGCCTGAAGACGCCGGCGGGGTAAACCCCACAAAATATATCTGGACAGATTCGCGCGGCCAGCACGAGATAGTTGTCAGGGTTATGCTTCCGATGTCATTCCCCAGGGTAAAGAAAGAAGAAACAGGCAACTGGCTTAAAGGCATGATCTGTTTTAAACTGGTTAACTACCGGGGCCTGGTTGCGGTGGACATAACCAGGCGTGACCGGGCAAACGTGGAAATAAAACCAGGAAGATTCGTCTTGGGCCACCTTAATCCGACGGATAATCCTGCAGATGAAAAGGTTGGCTTAAGACGGACATCGGTCGCTTATTACAGCTACAACTGGATAAGCATGGTGGGTAAGGGCAATATTTTGAATATTGCGACGGGCTTATCGGATGCAATAAATAATTTTATAAACGGGTTCCAGGATTGGTTTAGCGCAGGAGGTTAAGGATGAAATTGGGCCGGGTTTTATTCATTGCGACCATGTTAATTTCGACTCTGCTGGGCGGTTGCATAGGAGGATATTCCGACGTTGATTTTGCCAAAGGCACGCTCTCCGGACTTGCAAAAGGCAGTATAGCTGTCCAACATTCCATAGACTGGCCGGTGTTCAAGGCGCTGGGAGAAGATGTGGGAATGAATTACGCCAAATACACTACTGAGCAGGGGAAATCATATTACCGCAAGGCCTTTATCGCTAATTTCTCCATGGCCTTCCAGGCAGGGGGCGGCAAATTAGAGGATTTCACCAATTGGCGGCTGCACGGCAAGGACGATAAAACGGCGGTTGTCGCGGCGGATAAGCGCGGGACCGACAAAATCGCATACTTCACCATAGCTAAAGAGGGCAAGAGAAGGTTGATTTCCATACAATGGGGGACGAGGGGCAATGAATAAGAGAAAAGGCAGCACAGCCATAGAATACGCCGTATTAATAGCCATATTCATCGCGGCATTGCTGACAATGTCCGTCTATATCAAGCGGGCGATCAGCGGTAAATGGCGCTCCGTAGGAGATAGTTTTGGTTTTGGCCGGCTGTATGACCCGCAAACTAACACCTGGGGGAGGTAACTTTATGATGATTGTGTTATTGCTGATTATTTTTGGCCTGGTATTTGGCGCAAGCGCCCTGATCTTATACGCGACGCTTCCCTCGGCATATGATAAATATGAAGAGAAACAGAAGAGGAAGACGGCAGTAACAAAAAGGGCACTGGAAGAGATGTTCGTATGGGTGGCCCACAGGAGGCTTTTTTTGGTCCTGGGCCTGAGCCCGGTAGTCTTAGGGATAGCCTTCTTTTTCCTTTTCGGACATAAACTATTGATTGCCGTCGGGATAATCATAGGGCTTCTTCTGCCTTCCGCGGCGATCCACCACATGCAAAAGCAGCGCAGGAAGAAATTCCAGGCGCAACTGATAGACGCCCTGATAAGCTTAAGCCAGTCTCTAAAGGCCGGGCTATCGTTGATACAGGCACTTGAGGTACTGGTAGAAGAAATGCCTCCGCCGATATCCCAGGAATTTTCCCTCGTGGTAAAGGAAAATAAAATGGGTGTCCTGCTTGAAGAGTCATTTGAGCGCTTGAATAAAAAAATGGACCTGGAAGACCTGAATCTCATCGCCACCGCTATTCTGATCGCGCGGGAGACAGGCGGGAACCTGACCAATGTATTCATCAATCTAAGCGAGAATATCAGACAGAAAAACAAGATAGCCGACCAGGTAAAGACCCTTACCACGCAGGCAAGGTGGCAGGCAATAATCATGTCTTTTCTGCCTATCGTCTTTGCCGCTGTCGTCTTTAACATGAATAAACATCTTTTTGACATAATGTGGCAGTCAGATAAGGGAAGACTGCTTTTGATCTGGTGCGTTTTTTCCGAGATAATCGGGGTCATGTTATTAAGGCATTTCAGCCGGGTGGAGGTCTAATATGTTGATAGCTATCTACCTGCTAATTTTTGCCAGCATAATTTTGTTGGCCTGGCCGTTTTTCTTCCAGGAAAAAATAAGGCTCTCGCCCGAGTTGAGGAAGGAATTCGAAGACGACGTTTTGTATAAGACGAGCATGGTTAAAAAGCCGTTGCCGATCACCCTTCCTTTCTTTTGGCTGAACCGCTTGATCCTGGCAAAGATGAGGACGAAAAACTTAAGCGACAAGTTATCTTCCGCAGAGATTAACATATTGCCGGAAGATTTCTTAGGTATAAAAGAATTGATCATCATCGTGGGGGTGCTGGCGGTATTTTTGATAACTAAGAAAGTCGAGCCGTTATGGATAGCAATAGTTGTTGTCTTGGGGCTTCTGCTGCCGGACATTATCCTGAAACTAAGGATCAAGAAACGCAACCGTCTGATTGTCAAGGCACTGCCGGAAGCTATTGATTTGTTGACCTTGTGCGTTGAAGGCGGTTTGGATTTTATGCTCGGTCTAAGCTGGGTGATCAGGCGTTCCAAGCCTAACCCGCTCATCAAAGAGATCACTCTGGTCATCCATGAAATAAAAGTAGGCAGGTCCAGGCACGAAGCGCTTAAGGCAATGGCAAAGCGCCTGAACATACCGGAGGTCTTTTCCTTTGTGAATGTCCTGGTGCACGCCGAGCGCATGGGAACGCCGATTTACGAGGTGCTCGTTGATTTATCGGAAGAGGCGCGCAGGAGAAGGTTTCAGAGAGGCGAACGCTTGGCCCTGCAGGCACCGATAAAGATGCTTTTTCCGTTGATTTTCTTTATCCTGCCCGTAGTCGGGATCATTGTGGGCGCGCCAATTCTATTGCAGTTTTTGGAAGGCGGATTACCGACCTTTTAAGAGGGAAAGAAAAATGAAGACCATCTGTGTCGACAAGAAAAACAGGTCAGTTTTCAAGGCGAGGGTGAGGATTATCGCCTTGTTCTTGCTGGCATTTTTCTTCAGTCAGCAGTTGGCTTTTGCAAAATCATACAAAGGCGAATACCCGGATCTAAGCCCCTTATTTGAAGGGCCGAAGGTCGGAGACCAGGCATTAGGCCTGGGGATAGCGGTTGCTTCATTGGCCATCCCTTATATCGCAGCGCCTGTTAGCGAGGGGTTAAATACAGTAGCTCCGACGGTATTTTCTACGACGATACAAGCGCCCGCCTTTACAGGAACAAATTTGTCCGCTATGTTCTGTGAAGGGGCCTTCATCGGCACAATGGCAAATGCAGGCACAACAATGGCTGTTAAAGAGTTCGGGATGAAGCCGGAGAGCGCGCAGCTTGTCGGTTACGGTATCGTTGGTGCGCTTGGCGGAGCGATGGGCGCTATGGGCGCCGGCGGAGTGGGCGTTGATTTCGGTAAAGGCATGGTCGGTTCTTTTGTCAGGAATAATCCGATCCTGGCAGGCGCTATGATCGGGGCAGCGCAAGGCATGGTCCAGGCCGAAGGCGCGATTTTAGCGGAAAAGGCAGGCCTGCCGCCGGCGTTGGGTTCTCTGGCAGGAAGCACTGTAAGTTACCTGGCGCCGTATGTGGCAGCAGACGTGATGAACGCGGTCGGGAAGACCAATATAGAAACCACTCATATGTACCCGATTGATTCCAAGCAGCAGGAGCTTCGCACGCCTTCGTCCGGTCAGGAAATTAAAACGCCCTCAGGCAACCAAGAGATACAAACGCCTTCCACTACTCAGGAGGTTAAAGCGCCTTCCGGTAGCGGAGAAAACAAGATGACAATTTACGGCAACGATATAACCCAACTTGCACAAGATGGCAAGGCGGTTGCGGTAACCCGCGTTGATGCATTCAGCGAGAGAACAGGCAGGCAGTCAATCGTCGGGGTTAATATAAAGGCCCAGGATGTTGTCTCAAGCTGGAACGGTAATCCTAATATCTTCCCCAATACCAGGGCGGCATTCTGGAATCCGTCTTTCCAGCAGTATCTGGTATCTTCTGCGATTGTTGCCGGCGTGGACGCAGCCGTGGGCGAAAAGAATTCCAAGTATGTGCACTTGGCCACCGAACCTTTAGGAACAATGGTAGCTTCAGCATCCCTTAAGTACCACGGCGCCCAGATCGGGGGTAAAGAGATCATGCTCCAGGGCGCGCAGAGCCTTCTTAACGCAGGGGTGAACCTTGGCGTAAATGAACTGGAAGGTTTAACCCCCATACAAAGAGAGGGTGTGAAATATCTGGGCACTACCCTGGCTTCCGGGGTAGCAGGTGGTGTTGTCTCGGGGAATTTCAAAGATTCCTTTAAAGAATCTTTATACAGCCTTTCAGAATCTACTTTGGCTATCAGCCCTTCCTGGAACGCCAATGCCCCTGGCTGGCATCAAAACCAGTCTATTGAAAGGCTGGCTAATTTCGCAGGCATAGCTAATTTCTCAAGGAATGCCCACACAGCAATTGACAATATGAATAAGGGCGGGGATTCGGGCAGATGGGGCGCCCTGAATAAGATCTCGCATCGCTTAAATAACATAGGCAAGCCAAAAATGACCTGGGAAAGATTTGTTGACGAAGGCGCGGTTCGGGGGATGCTGCCAACTATGGACGCGATGTTGGTAGGCGCGGCTGCATCAGGCATGAGCTC
>Ga0265297_10003000_pt1 | contig 31993 bp, 24 predicted proteins | sample Munlanlwell13791_FD_192502 | JGI IMG/M metagenome (GOLD analysis project Ga0265297, IMG submission 192502) | Leachate microbial communities from a municipal landfill in Southern Ontario, Canada - Leachate well 137-91 | ecosystem: Engineered > Solid waste > Landfill > Unclassified | place...
AAGGCAGCACGCTGCCTTGCTTCAGTGTCACAGTCTCGACAACAGGTTTGCCATTTTCGATCTCTATGAAGGCGATGTGCATCATCCTGATTTGTCCCATTGCATCGGTTTGTTTGGTAACCAGTATTTGAATTACGGTAGCGCCTATTATCCTTTCGTCAGGACGACAATGAACAGCTACATCAATTCAGAAGGTTCCAATGTGAAAATTCTGTACAATGGGAAAGAGTACAAAATGGACCAGCTAAAAAAATTAGGATGGTCAGCCACCAGGTTGGTCAAGCATGAATTAAAAAACAGATTTATCAATCTTCCCTCCAGTGGCGCAGTGGCCGGTGCCTTTGCCACATCCGATAAATTCAGGGGAGTATGGAAGTCACCTGCGAACCTTAGTCTGAACGGGGTTTTAAAGCCATTGGTGGCTATTGAAAAACAATCTAACCAGTTATTTGATGTTGATCAACATCAGGGCAGATCTGTGAACAACATCCGTGCTTTTTCCGGCAAAGGTGTTCTCGTTTGGGGGGCGCGAACACTTGGATCGAATGAAAACGAAGAGCAGTATGTCTCCGTTCGACGATTTATGATCATGGTGAAAGAGTCGCTCAGGACCTCTACCTGTTGGGTGATGATTGAACCCAACGAAGCCAGTACCTGGACGAAGATTTGCACAATGATAGAATCCTACCTTACTATGAAATGGAGGGAGGGTGCACTGGCGGGTATTTCTCCGCAACAAGCATTTTATGTGAATTGCGGATTAGGAACCACGATGACATCATTGGATGTTGAGGAGGGAAGGATCATTGTCGAAGTGGGCCTTGCCATACTCCGGGCATCCGAATTCAAATTGATCAAATTCTCACATAATTTGAGATTTTCAAAGAGCTTCAGGATAATTGCTTAACAAAGTATTATTCAAAATGAAATGATTATAAAATATTATAGTCTGGCTATAGTATTGATATATAATAAAATGAAATGAAATATATTTAATTGTAGAATATTTAATGAAATAGTTCTAAAAATCTTTTTTCATTTAATCAGAAGGACTTTTTTCCATTTCAATACAGAATCTGGTATAATAATTAACAAAAATTGGGGTAACCTTTTAGAATCATTCTGGATTAAAGTAAGACAGACATTCAGATGATTTTTGTCATCATGGTGTGCAAAATCACCAGTGGAGTTGTGAGCGCGTTCCGAAAACTTAACTATCAGGCGAAAGCCGAATTGAATCTTCAGTGATATTCATCATCCAAATCCGTTTCATTCCGGTTGAAAAATCCGGCGAACAGAAAGGGTACTGAAGTGCGGTAAATACATCGAAGTTACCGGATTTATCTAAATCTTTTCAAATCAAATTTCTAAATATTTAGGAAGATGATCGATCAGGCTTTGCTCTTCCTCAGGGATGAATTGAACGGTTATATCCATATGCGAACCAATGCAACTACCGTGGAGGTTAAATTGTCCAAAATTGTCAACGAATTGGGAAAGTATGCGTTTTCGGATGATTCCATTGCCCTGACTATTTTTAACCTCGAAGAGGAGCACATTTTTAAAGCCCAATTGCCTGAATTCACTTACGTTGATGGTCAGCACCAACGCAGGGAACCGGAACTTAAATTTATCCTTCATGCCATGTTTGCCGCCAATTTTGGTATTTACGAGGAGGCATGGAAGGCCATCAGCCTGGTCTTGGGCTTCTTCCAGTCGCACCCCGTCTTTCTGGCGGAAGAGTATCCCGCACTTTCCCCTAAAATCGGGAAGCTGACCGTCGAACTGGAGTCGCTGAGTGTCGAGCAGCTCAATCAGGTTTGGGCCTATCTGGGAGCGAAGCATCTGCCGTCAGTAGCTTACAAGATACGCATGGTAATCATCCAGGATGAATTTGCCTCTGCCATTCAGAAGCCGGTAACATCAGTTAAAACCAATATCCACTACAGATGAGTAGCTCCTTCGGAATATTGTTTTCAGTGCAAATCGCCCACGCCTATTACACCGGGACCTGTCAGGATTTTGAATTCATCATTCCTGCTGATAGTAGTCGAATCCTGCGTGAAAGAAGAATCATTGCCAGAATAGACAAAGGGATCTGCTATTTTCTTTGTGAAAAAAATGAGTTGGGTGTGCCGCTTATCGCCGTTTCGGGTACAACAATAAGAATCGGGTTGAAATTGACCAATCCCTATTTCAGTAATATCACCAAGCTTGATTTTAAGGAAGGGACCACACCATTGTACCGCAACCTATCGGCGCCAACCGCGCTCGACTTACCGGTGGAAGTACTTTTAACCAGGGCGATATTTTCCTATACACTTACAAAAATCACCAGGCCTGTAGCCGTATCTGTGAAGGACAGCCAGAACAATATCCTTCAGACAGAAACAGTCTCTGAACTCTTGGATACAACACCCGTTTCTTTCGACCTGACAGGTTTTCCCCAGGGTCTCATCACGGTGAATGAGAAGCAGGGCAGCTCCACCAAAAAAAGCCTCTGGTATATAGAACAGGACCTGGTAAGGCAACAGACTTTTGCCATCGTTGAGATCAATATCTCGGATGCCTTTTTTACGCCTTCACCTCCTCGATTCACCTTGAATTTTGCCGCAAGGGCCGAGACATTGAAATATTACGTTGTTGGCAAAAACTATACCTCGTCAGAGCTTAATCATCTTTCGGTTTCAGATGCCGGGTACAACGAGGATGCTCGTCCCCAGGTGCTGTTTACCAAAGTGGGCCAGGGCTCTTTTGCAGCTACCGACATCTCACCTTCCCAACTTACCGATACAGGTTCGGCAGTAATTCTCTTCAAATCGCAAAACCCTGTTACAAGGCTTGAGAAGGCTAGGAGAAAAATACAGTTAAGCAAAAATGCAGACGTGATCCTTAAACACTTACCGTTGCCGGGCATCGAAAGGCCCAATTCAGATATTATCATTCAAATTTCAAAACCATAAAAAAATCGACTATGACAACTTACAGAACACCTGATGTTTACGTGGAAGAGATTTCGGTTTTTCCACCTTCCGTTGCCGAAGTGGAAACGGCCATTCCGGCCTTTATCGGCTATACCTCCTTTGCCATCAAAAAAATGGCTGATGATTTGATTCTCGTACCCACTAAAATCTACTCCCTGAAAGAGTTTGAAACTTACTTCGGCCTTCAGCACGAAGACACCATTGCCATTTCCGTTGGCGTTGATAGTCTTGGCGCTCCCACACTTACTTCAGTGACGGAACCCACGCTTTATTACATCCTTTATTATAGTGTAAAGATGTTTTTTGAAAATGGCGGAGGACAGTGTTACATCATTTCGGTCGGCACCTACCAGACCTCCCATACCATCGATCTTACGGGCGATGCCGGCAGTGTGAAGGCTACGATGTATGGTTTACAGGATGGTTTGGACAAACTGGCGCTTGTAGATGAACCAACACTGATAGTCATTCCAGAAGCAGTGAAATTGACCACAGCAGATTACACCACATTGGTTCAGGCTGTTTTGCTTCAATGCAATACGCTTGGAGACCGCTTTGGTATCTTCGATATTTTCAATGGCGATACGGCGCTCGACAGCACAGCCCTGACGACCAACAGAGGTTATTTTGGAAACAATTACCTGAAATACGGGGCTTCTTACTATCCGTTCATCAAGACAACAATGAATTTCTACCTGAAGCCTGATGAATCGAATGTCACTGTAACCTATCCGAGCACTTCAGGTACGCTGGATACACTCAAAACCTCCAAAACGGCCATTTACAACTTCGTGAAAGCTGAATTGAAGAACCACTTTGTGGTACTTCCCCCAAGCGGTGCAGTTGCCGGAGCTTATGCCACAACAGACAAAAACAGGGGGGTGTGGAAAGCTCCGGCAAACCTGAGCCTGGCAAGTGTAATCGAACCTGTAATAAAACTTGACAATGCTCACCAGGATGTGATGAATGTCGACTCTGATACAGGCAAGTCGATCAATGCCATCCGCGCATTTGCCGGAAAAGGAACATTGGTATGGGGAGCCCGGACACTCGCCGGGAATGACAATGAATGGCGTTACGTGCCGGTTCGTCGCTTCTTCAACATGGTCGAAGAGTCGGTAAAAAAATCGACCTACTGGGCAGTCTTCGAACCAAATGATGCAAATACCTGGGTTAAAGTGCGCGGAATGATTGAAAATTACCTCACCCAAAAATGGAGGGAAGGGGCGCTGGCCGGAGCCACAACGAAAGATGCCTACTTCGTTCGCTGCGGCATTGGCGTAACCATGACCGCTCAGGATATTCTCGAAGGAAGGATGAACGTCGAAATCGGAATGGCCGTTGTGCGCCCCGCCGAATTCATCATCCTGAAGTTCTCACACAAACTGCAAACATCCTAAATCATAGTATAAACACATAAATCCAACAAAATGGCAGCAAATTATCCATTACCAGTATTCCATTTCACGGTAGAGTGGGGTGGAACCCGGATCGGTTTTTCGGAAGTAACCGGCCTTACGCAAGAGAACCAAGCCATTGAATACCGCGATGGCTCCTTCCCTGAATACTCCTCCATCAAAATGCCCGGACTCCGGAAATTCAGCAACATCACCCTGAAACGCGGGGTAGTAAAAAGCGACAACGATTTTTTCAAATGGCTCAATACGATCAAGCTCAACACAGTCGAGCGAAGGGATTTGGTAATCAGTCTGTTGAATGAGGAACATGCTCCCGTGATGGTCTGGAAAGCCCACAACGCGTTTCCTGTTAAGGTGGAAGGACCCCAGCTCAAAGCATCGGGCAATGAGGTTGCCATCGAATCGATTGAATTGGCTCACGAAGGACTTGATTTACAGAACGAATAATGGGCAATTACTATCCTCCCGTCGGTTTTCATTTCAAAGTGGAGGTCCCTGACCTGAACTCCAACAGCGATGATGTGCGATTTACCGATGTCTCCGGACTAGCTGTCGAAATGAAAACAGAGGAGGTTGCAGAGGGAGGGGAAAATCGTTTTGCGCAGAAATACCCCGGCGGTGTCCGCTATACTGAGCTTACACTGAAACGGGGATTGCTCATCAGATCTGAATTGACCCAATGGATCGATCGATGCATTAACAATCTGGATATTGAGCCAAAGGAGATCTTTATCAAACTGCTGAACGAAAGTCACGAACCGCTCATGACCTGGCATCTCATCAATGCCTATCCTACAAAATGGTCGGTCAGTGATTTCAATTCATCGAACAATGCAGTGGTGGTCGAATCCCTTCAGCTCTATTACCAATATTTTACCGTTGCAAATCAATAGTGTATGCCTGTTATCATTGATGAAGTAGTGATTACCGTTGAGGTAACCAACCGGGATTCCGGCGGGGCGCCACCGGCAACCTCCTCACCGGAGGAGAGGCAAGCCATTGTCAGTGAATGTGTTGAGCGAGCACTTGAAATCCTGAAACAAAAAGCGGAGCGTTAGCTATGGACAACAGAGGAACCCTTGAAAAACTAAAGATTCAGGCTTATACCAAGCCGGATTACTCGGGCACACCCATTGGCGAGTTTGCGTCGTTCGTAAACCCGAACGAAATTACGTTGGCCTACGAAATGGAGTACGACAGTGCGCAGGGTTCGGGTACGACCAATAGCAGGATGAACTTCAAAAAAATGAAGCCCGGTGATCTCTCCCTGACCTTTTTCATCGATGGAACCGGGGCCGGTGGAACAGTGGTAGATGTGCAGCAGAAAATTGAGCAATTCCAGACGGTTACCGGATACAACGGTGATATCCACAGGCCCAATTTCCTGAAAGTGGTTTGGGGAACCCTGCAGGTCAAAAGGTGTATTCTCAAAACGGCCTCCATCGTTTACAAGATGTTCAGGCCCGATGGGATTCCGCTTAGGGCGGTTATCACTGCTACTTTCACTGACAATTCCGACGACCAATCGAGGGTCGCCATGGCGCAGGACCACTCACCCGATCTGACCCATGTCAGGATGGTCAAAGCCGGGAGTACCCTACCGGGAATGTGCTATGAGATTTATGGTGATCCGGGATATTTTCTGGATGTAGCCAAAGCCAACAGGATTGATGATTTCAGACGACTAAAAACAGGAACAACCGTTTTCTTTCCACCCTTAGAAAAGTAACCATGCCGGAAGTAAGGACATTGCCAATTGCTGCTGAACACCGCGAATTTACTGTCAAGATCAATGGTCAGGCAGTAGAACGGACCTATCAGTTGCTCTCTGTAACGGTAACCAAAGCTGCCGACAAAATCTCGGCGGCCCGATTGGTGTACCTGGATGGTGCAGCCTCTGAGAGCAGTTTTCAAGCAAGCAATTCGGAACTGTTTATCCCGGGTAATGAGATTGAAATTTTAGCCGGTACGGGCAGTGATCCGGTCTCACTTTTCAAAGGAATCGTCGTAAGCCAAAGTATCAAAGTGCGCGACAGTGTTGCTCCACAATTGATTGTCGAGTGCAGGCACAAGGCTGTGGGTCTGACCATTGGCCGCAAAAATGCCTACTTCAGCGACAAAACGGACAGCGATATACTGACAACTATTTTGGGCAATGCTCCGGTTACCCCGGATGTTGAATCCACCACCGTCACGCACAAACAGATGGTCCAGTACTATTCGACAGATTGGGATTTCCTGCTTAGCCGGGCCCAGGCAAATGGTAAAATGGTCTTCACCAACGATGATAATGTTACCGTTAAAGCCCCGGTATTAAGTGGCAGCGCCGTTTGTACGCTTCTGTTTGGCGCAACCATCCTGGAGATGGATGCCGAAATAGATGCCCGCATTCAACAGCAGGCGGTCAAGGGTGTAGCCTGGGATCCTGCTCAACAAGCGCTGATCGAAAAGGATGGAGCCGACCCCGGTACCATGGCCCCTGGAAACCTGGTCAGTAGTGACCTCGCTTCTGTGGCCGGTCCCGATCATTTTCACCTGCAACAGACTTCACTTTTGGAGTCGGAAGCCCAGTCTTGGGCCGATGCCCAATGGCTCAGGTCAAAAATTAGCCAGGTAAGTGGCCGGATGAAATGTGAAGGGATCGCGACGGTGAATCCTGGCGATCTGGTCACCATAGCCGGGATCAGCGACAGGTACAATGGCAAAGTCTTCGTAACAGGTGTCAGACAATGTTTTGATCTGGTGGAAGGTTGGAAGACGCATATTCAGTTTGGAAACGCCCTTGATCTGCTGACTGAACAGAATGTTGTTTCTGCACCCAAAGCCGGAGGGCTCTTACCCGGCATCAATGGACTGCAAATCGGTGTGGTGATGAGCAATGAAGATCCGGACAATGAATTTCGGGTTCAGGTCAAAATGCCTGTCGTCGATACTGCCGGTGATGGGACCTGGGCCAGGATCGCTTCGCTGGATGCAGGCGACCAGCGTGGTTTCTTTTTCCGCCCCGAAGTCGGCGATGAGGTGGTGCTTGGTTTCCTGGACGACGATCCCCGGCAGGCAGTCATCCTGGGAATGCTCCATTCGAGCTCCAAAGCGGCCCCGCTGACCGGTTCTGACGACAACAACGAAAAGATGTACCAAAGTCGTTCGGGAATGAAGCTGCACTTCGATGACGACAAAAAAATCATCCTGATTGAAACACCTGCGGGAAAAAAGGTGACACTGGATGAGGATGCCGGGGAACTGAAAATGATGGATGAAAATGGGAATAAAATCGTGATGAGCAGCGACGGAATCCTGATTCAAAGTGACGGAAAAATTGAAATAAAAGCCCAACAGGATATCAAAATGGAAGGCCTGAATGTAGAACAAAAAGCATCAGCAGCTTTCAAGGCAGAGGGCTCGGCGAGTGCGGAAGTTTCCGCATCCGGCACTTTGACGATGAAAGGGGCAATGGTTCAGATAAATTAAAAATTACAAATTAAAGATTACAGATTATGCCACCGGCAGCACGATTAACAGATATGCATGTTTGTCCCATGGTAGAACCGGGCCCTGTGCCCCATGTAGGGGGGCCGATCTCTTCCCCGGGAGTACCAACAGTGATGATCGGCGGACTTCCGGCGGCAGTGGTCGGCGACCAGTGCATTTGCAGCGGGCCTCCGGATTCCATTGCGGCTGGATCATCAACGGTCATGATCGGAGGCAAGCCGGCTGCGAGGCTGGGTGATTCAACCGCTCATGGGGGCTCGATTGTTCTTGGGTGCTTTACAGTAATGATAGGATAATTAAGAATTAAAGATTACAAATTAAAGATTGGGGATTGTAGGCGATTAAAGAATATTAAATGATGCAAAATGGACGAACTCAAACAAAATAGTGCATACACTTCGTTTTTGGGAAACGGATGGAGCTTTCCTCCTGAATTTATCCAGGAAACCTTTGAATTGCGGATGACAGCCGATGAGGAGGACATTCAGGCCAGTCTGAAGATTTTACTTGGGACCTCGGCAGGCGAACGCTTTATGAATCCAAAGTATGGCCTGGATATGCACGAAATGCTCTTCGAACCAATGGGAACCACGGCAAAAACCCTGCTTAAAGACCGTATCAAATATGCCATCCTGATTTATGAACCCCGGATCAATCTGATCTCCCTGGAGCTGGATTCTTCGGCAGAATTGGAGGGTAAAATCAGTATCATCCTCGATTATGTAATCCGATCCACCAACTCGCGCTACAACCTGGTCTTTCCTTTCTACACCACCGACAGCAACGAAGTTCGAAAAACAGTTGATTTTAACAACAGTTAGAAAATCCCGATATGGCCGCACAAGATATCATACAAAGCCTCATTTTTCGGCACGGACAGTCGCAGGAGATGCGTATGCCTGTCGAGCTGGGAACTCATTACGTTGATATTGACGAGCGTACGGATGAGGAGTTGCTGCTTTTTGCCCAAAAATTCTCCGCTTTCGTCAAATTTTATCCCAAAGACCCATTAAAACCCGTTGGAGACTGGACCGGGTTTTTCCCGGCAAATTTGACTGAGATCAGAGCGGCTCTGAAGAATAAAAACGGAGATGTACCTCCTCATCTGGCTCTGTTTATCAGTTTTTTAAAGCTTTACCAGGAGGGCGCTCAAAAGAATATCAACCGTTTTACCGGCAGTCACCTGGATTTCTACTTTTCTGAGGTACTGCGTCTCGCCAAAAAGCCTGCTGTTCCGGATAAGGCCCATGTCGTTCTGGAACTAAAGAAAAACGCGGGACCGATAAGCATTGGACCCAAAGATCTCTTTTCGGCAGGGAAGGATGAAACAAAGGTTGAACTGATTTATGCCCCTACCGGTGAAACAGTCATCAACAGCGCCAAAATTGACCAGTTAAGCTCTTTCTTCTACGACAGAAGTGGACATGGGACCGTCAGGTACGCGCCTGTTGCCAACTCTTCCGATGGCATGGGTGGAAAACTGGTTGGTGACGAGCCCAAATGGAAACCCTTCGGCAGCGTAATGAATCCAGCCGCTGAAATCGGTTTTGCCATTGCCGCCCCGGTACTCAGAATGCAGGAAGGCATACGGAAGGTGAACCTGTCTTTGACCCTTTCCAATGTAGATGGTACATTGCTCAACGATGCCAGGCTCAAGGGAGCGTTTGATCTCTATCTTACCGGAGAGAAGAGTTGGATCGGTCCATATGCTACTGAGCCAACCATCAAGAATAATGTATTGTCGTTCTCTATTACCGTGCCAGCTACTGAAAAAGCGATTGTCGATTACAATGTTTCCATTCACGGTTACCGGTATACAACGGCATCTCCTGTGATTCAGCTGCTTTTGAAAACCGGATTATCGCAGGATTCACTGGGGTACAGCGATTTTGAGGGGGTAAAAATCCAAAAAGCACGGATAACGGTTGAGGTATCAGGCGTTACTTCGCTTTCGCTGGAAAATGACCAGGGAATCCTGAATCCCAAAAAACCATTTACCCCGTTCGGAAATGCGCCCACCAAAGGTTCAACCTTCCTGGTAGGGTATTCCGAAGCCCTTTCAAAGAAACTGACTGAATTGTCCATTGGGGTCAACTGGAAAAATGCCCCTTCGAATTTCAACAGCTACTACAACGGTTATGGCGAAACAGTAAGCAACAACAGTTTTACCGCAGATGTGTCCTTTTCCTACCGAGATAACGGCAAATACCAGCAAAACAGTGTCCATTTGTTTGAATCCGGCAATGCTTCCAATCCGCACAATTTCGTTTTCACTCCGGGCGCTCTTCCGTTTGTCCTGTTTTATCCAATGGGGCTGAAAGTTCTAAGCCTCCGGCAGACTGAAACAATGTGGTCCAAAAGATTTTTAAGGGAGTTGGCAATTTTTAACCCGGTACTTGTAAATACCCCGGCTGTGGTAAATCCCGAAAAAGGATTCGTTAGGTTTAGCCTGAACCAAAGTTTCTTTCATGCGGAGTACCCAAAAAAGACTGTGGAAAAAATCCTTGAATATTCAAAGCAAGATGGGAATACACCGGCCTATGTCGTGCTGAATGAGCCCTATACGCCGGTCATTCAGAATATTTCGCTTTCATACAAGGCCACTTCGGATGAGGTGAGCATCAGTTCATTGTCGCTCGATGATTTCGCAAACGATGAGATACAGTTTTTTCAGGTAGCCTACCTCGGACAAATTCAGGAGCACGGTTACCAGCGAAATCTGTTCAGCTTCCTGATCGACAAATCGGTATCCCTGATGCCCGAATACAAAAATGAAGGGGAGCTGCTCATTGGTTTCACAGATTTGAAAGCCGGCGACAGTGTGAGTGTGTTGTTCCAGGTGGCTGAAGGCAGTGAAGATCCTGAGCTGGACCAGGTAGCAGTCGACTGGGCCGTGCTTTGCGACAATTACTGGAAACCGATGGCAAAAAGTGAGGTGGTGCTTGATACAACCAATAAATTATTGCGAAGTGGTATCATCAAGTTTGTCATACACCATGATGCTACTACGGTCAATAGTCTTATGCCGGTTGGCAGGATTTGGATCAGGGCGTCCGTCAAAAAGAATGTGAATGCCGTTTGCCAGCTGGTATCAGTGATGACCAATGCCCTCGAGGTGCAGTTCTCAGATCAGCACAATGATCCGAACCATCTCGCCCTTCCGCTTGAAAAAAATAAGATTGCCAAACTAAAGAATGGGAATGCCTCTGTAAAAACCGTCACCCAGCCTTATGCCTCATTTGGTGGGAAGCAGTCAGAAACAAGTCCTGCTTATTATACGCGGGGTTCCGAACGACTTCGGCACAAAAACCGGAATATCACTGCCTGGGATTATGAGCGGATGGTTCTCGAAGCATTTCCTGAAGTTCACATGGTCAAATGCATTCCACATGCGAAATTTATCCCTGGGATGAACAAATATTGCTGGCTGGCGCCCGGAAGCGTAGTGCTGGTGGTAGTTCCCAATTTGGCCAACAAAAATGCGGTAGATCCCCTGGCCCCAAAAGTGAACGGCAATACCATCAGCCGGATTACTGAATTTATAGGCAATCATTGTGGAATGCAGGTAATAGTCAAAGTCAAGAACCCTGCCTACCAGAAATTGCAACTGGATTTAAAAGTGAAATTTCATGAAGGATTTGAATTCAATTTTTATTCCGAAAAGTTGAAGGAGCAAATCAGGCAATTTCTCTCCCCCTGGGCTTATTCGACCGGCAAGGACATCTCCTTTGGCGGAAAAATTTACAAATCAGTATTGCTGGACTTTGTGGAGGAGATTGATTATGTTGATTTTATAGAAGACTTCTACCTCTATAGTATCTCTGAACTGACAGGCAAATCCAACGATTTGGATGAAGTTCAGCCCGAAACGCCTGATACAATCCTGGTTTCGGATCAAACGCATGTTATACGGGAAATTTACTAAGACTCAAGCCATGTTATCAGAATTGATCATACCGAAGAAGAGCGCGAAGGAGTTGCCGGTCGACCACAAGCAGTTGTATGCACTTGGTCTCAGTCATGTACAGCAACTTTCGAGCAGGATATGGACAGATTACAATGTTCATGATCCCGGTATCACGATTCTGGAGTTGCTTGCCTATTCGCTGACCGATCTGGGTTACCGTTCAAACTATTCGGTGAAAGATCTTCTGGCTACTGAAAAGGATAATAAGGCCAACATGGCCGGGCAGTTTTTCACGGCGAGACAGATTTTCCCCAACAGAGCGCTGACAGTCAGCGATTACAGGAAGATTCTGGTGGATTTGGAGGGAGTGAAGAACGGCTGGATTATACCGCATGAACTGTCCTATTTCGCGGATACGGTGCTGGGTGAATTGCGCAGCGACAATCCGGGATTGGAGGGTATTGAGGAGATCAAAATTGCAGGTCTTTATGACTTAACCATTGAATATACCGACAAGATTACCACGAAAGTTCAAAAGGACCAGGTTAAGAACAGCATCTTCAGTCTCCTTCAGGCAAACCGGAATCTGTGCGAAGATTTTGTTGGTTATAAAGAAATTGAAAATCAAATATTTAATCTTTGTTGTGACCTGGAATTGGAGAGCGATGCGGATGTATCGGCAGTAAAAGCGGAGATGTTCTTCAGGGTACAAAATTACCTCTGTCCAGCCATTCGTTTCTATTCATTGAGCGAAATGCTTGAACGCAAAAAAAGTGATGGAACCCTCTATTCGGCCGACGAGATCTTCGATGGTCCGGCCCTGACAAATGGCTTTATCGACGATACTGAGCTTGAAAATGCCGAACTGCGCCAGACAATTTACCTTTCGGATGTCATCAACCTGATTATGGATATCAAAGGAGTGGCAGCTGTCAGGAATATTTTGTTTATGCCTTTCCCCGAAGATCCTTCAGTTCCTGCGACACCCCCTGAAAACAAATGGGTAGTCGGGGTACTTCCGGGCAGGAAACCAACACTGCCCATCGATTTTGTTGAGGATACGAACTACTTCTTAAAGTTTTTCAAACGGAACATGCCGGTTTATCCAAAGGCCGAAAAAGTCCTCGGGAAACTAACCGCATTGTATGCCGAATTTGTCGGAAAACCCGCTCCCGGCACTGCCAACGACCTGGATATTCCACTTGGAACTTTCAGGAATCTAAGCAATTACTATTCCTTTCAAAATGATTTTCCGGCGCTGTACGGACTAAGTGAAGCGGGACTGGCCTCCACCGCCTCTGACGAACAAAAGGCTTTGGCCTCACAGCTCAAGGGCTACCTGCTCTTTTATGATCAACTGATGGCCAACTATTTCGCCCAGATAAGCCATCTCAAAGAGCTCTTCTCGACCAATCCCAATGTGGAGCGCACCTATTTTTACCAAGTCGTGGACTCTTTTAAAGATTTTGAAAAAATATATGGCCCGACCGGGGATGATATTTTGCCGATGCTCGAAACCAAAACGGAAGATCAGTCGCTGCACATCCAAAGACGCAACCGTTTTCTGGACCACCTGATCTCCAGGTTCGCCGAACAATTCACCGATTTTGCCAATGTGGTCCACACCGCTTTGGGGGCAAGTGAGAAAGAGATTGCCCGGTACAAATGTGATTTTTTGGCCAACTATCCGTTAATCTGCAGTGAGCGGTCGATTGCATACAATTACAGCCTGACAGGGGATAGCGATTTGTGGAACAGTCTCAATGTTTCAGGTCTCGAAAAAAGGCTGGCCAAATTGCTGGCCATCCCAAATATTGCCCGCAGAAACCTGAGCAATGTGGACTATACCATTTATTCTGAAATAGATATCACACCGGGTGATGAGTTCAGGTTCCGGGTACGGAACAGCCATACCGGCAAAATAATCCTCAGCGGAAGCGCCCATTACCTTACCGAAGCCCTTGCCCGTGACGCGATGAAGATGGCTATCCAAGCCGCCATGCAACCTTCCGGGTACGAAACAAAGAAAACCATTGATAACAGGTATTATTTCAATGTGATTGATGCTTCGGGTGAGGTAATTGCCAGACGGATTGAGTATTTCGATACCGAAGATGAAAGAGATCAGGCTATTGAGGATTTAATCAGCTATCTCGTCGAGAATTTCAGCGATGAAGGGATGTTCCTGATCGAAAATATTTTGCTGCGGCCGGAGCTGGCAGGCGATCCTTTCCTTCCAATCTGCACGGCAGCTACCCAGACTTCGTGTGCCGATTTTGATCCCTATTCCTACCGGATTCACGTGATCCTACCCGCCGAAAATGGGAGGTTCAAAAATATGTCTTTCCGTAGGTTTGTAGAGGAGGTGATCCGCGAAGAGACCCCTGCGCATATTCTGCCAAAGGTTTGCTGGATCGGGAAGGAGGATATGGCCATGCTCGAAAAGGCCTACTGCGACTGGATTTATCTAAAAAGTGGCAAGGACGGCAGCGACAGGTTGATCAAACTCAAAGCCTTCATTGAAGCCCTTTTCGAAGTCAAAAACATCTATCCCTCTGAATTGTTGCGTGCCTGCGACACCAATGAGGCGAAATTTATACTCGGTGATACCGCCATCGGATCACTGGAAAATGAGAAAAATATATTGTAACGCGCTAAAATAGAATATCATGACACAGATTCTGAAAAGCCTGGATGAGATAACTACCGGATACAGTTACTTCGAAAAAGACCAGGTGTTAACTGCCACTCAGCTGAACAGTGTTTCCGGTTACAGTGAAGACCAGATCCGCCTCACCCGAACAAAACTACTTGGTGTTGGCCTGATCTGCGGACTGGAAGTTAGTTTAAGCGGGAACCAGGTTACGGTCAGTGCCGGCATGGGAGTGACCACGGACGGTGATCTGCTCTATTATAGCACGGATGTTCAGTTTACGCAGTTTAAATTGTACGACGATAAAAATCCCGTCTATACCCCATTTTACAGGGATGGGGTAATGATCCCTGTTTATGAGCTGATACTTAAGGATGCCGGCGACAAAAGATCCTTTCCGCTGGAGCAATTCCCGACCAAAAGCGATTTAAAGCTCGAGCAGATGGTGGCGCTGCTCTTTATGGAGAGCTACATTTTCGATCCCGATCAGTGCGCCGGTACCGATTGCAACAATGCAGGGCAGATGGTGACCAACAACATCAGGCTTCTGATGGTCAGCAGGGAATACATCGGTTTGCTGAAGCGTCTGGTCCAGACGCCTCACCAGGCTTATGGACAAATGGAGGAGATCGTGACTGATCGTCCCGTAATCAATTCCAATGTGAAGGCGCATGCCCAGCTGGTCTCTATTTACCGAAGCGTTTGCAGTCAGATTCAGGGAAAAATAGCAACCCAGCTTCCCAAAATTTATCCGGCATGCAGCTCTTTCCTGGCGGAAGTTTTAGGTGCTGATCCTGCTGCAACCTGGCTGACCATTCTGAAAAACTGGAATGATTATTATACTACCAACGAGATTGGTATCCAGTATTATTACGACTTTCTCAGGGATGTGGCGGAGACCTACAACGAATTTCATGAACTGCTATTTGACGATTCCACCTGGTGTTCACCCGACAAGGATGCTTTCCCGAAGCATCTGATTTTGGGTTCGTTCAATGGGGTGGCAGCAAACGACGACGATCGTACGGCGTTTTATCCGTCGCAATTGACGAGTCATACCCTGGAGAAAAGAAGGCATGCCCAATTTCTTGCCGCCAAATTGAATACCCAGTTGGAGACCTTTTTGGTTCCTTCCATTACCCGGAGAATTGGGCTGAATGTCTCAGTGAATTTTCTGGAGAACATCAAACCCATTGAGATGGTTAAGCCGGTGAACCTGTGGCGCATAACCCAGAACCAGGCCATCCGCATTACGCCCGGCAGATCGGAGGAGTACACCCTGGAGGAGCGCGCAATTCCTTACTACTACAAAATTGACACAACACATCCAATCTACGAGTATTGGAATTATAGCATGCACAAAAGGGGGAAAGGCGCCAGCAATTACTCCTACAATGCCTTCGGTTATGGGGCGCAGGGAGGAGCTGCCGCGCCATTGACTACCCAATTGGGGAAATTTGACTTTTTCAGGATTGAAGGTTTTCTCGGTCAAAACATTGTAAATGTTCACAAATTTCTGGAAGATCAGATCAGTACCAACAATCTTCCCATCAACCTGCGCTCGGTGATGCTGGGAGAGGATAGGACGAAGATAATCATCAAACCTCCCTTCTATTTTGGGCATCTGCATCAATTGCACAATATGATGCGTCAGGATGTAGTAAACCAGCTGGATGAGGTGAAACAGTTCAGTACCGGATTGAAATCCAGGGTACTCGGGAACCTAACCATCCTCGATCCGGTCGACAAGGGAACCTTTGCGCAGGTTGCCGAAAGCCGCAACAGTGAACTTTCCACGGTAGTTGAGCGGGCAACAGCCAAATTGAAGCTCCCTTACCAGGATTATACAGCCCAAAACAGTGCAACAGACAATTGGCAGACGCAACTCGGCGAGGCGATGAAGCAGTCGGGTAGTTTTAAAAACGAAATCAGCGTGGCCGCAAAAACGGAATTCAACACCCCGTTCGATTCGCTGGTGAGCAACAGGAATGTTAACATGCTCGACCATTTGGATATCCTGATCAAACGTGACGTTGATATCAAGGAGGCCCGGCTGTTGTTCAACAACTACATAGCCACTCATCCCGGATTGGAGCATGTGGGAGGGGTCATGCGCGGCGGGACTTTTGTTTTGGTTTATGACGAAAACAATACCATCATTGCCGATTTCATGCTTCCTTACCAGGAAACCGATGCCGAAAAGAACGATCAACTGGAACCGGATATTGCCATCAAACCAACCAGACCAAACTATGTGATCGATTCGGGATTGAATATTCTGCAACCGGTAGATATCAAGATCAAGGGTCGACTGGATGATTTCAAAACCAATGATCTCAACGGACTTCTTGATGTTAAAACAAAAAATATTCAGGATCAGTTGAATGGCGACTGGAACAAGCGGTTCGACACACAGCAGAAAGACTATTTCAACACCATCAAGGAATCTTTTGGCAGCATAAGCAATGCCATCATCAAAAACATTTCGCCGAATCCGGTGGTCGTTAAAGCTGGTGCGGATATTACTGACCTCAATCTGAGAAAGGCAGTCGATGAAATTGCGACGGCCCGAGGGCTCGTCGACAGCTACAAAGCCAAGGCGGAACAAGCCACAGATGCAACCATTAAAACCAATTACCTGGATATGGCAAGAAAGATGGAAGTAGTGCTTGCTGATACCCTCACCGAAACCACAAAGATTGTGGCAGCCTCGGGGGCTGAGTTAAGTGTCGGTACAGATGGTTTCAAGGCCATGACTGAGATAAGCGCCAGCCTGGGAACGATAAAAGATGCCGGTGTACTTACTTCTACTCTGGATACCATGAAAACAGTAACGGATAAAGTTGGAAGCGCCTCACTCAATACGTTTGTCAAGAATATTTCATTACGATAGAAACAATGGAGTTGTCACACAGGATTTTCAGACAGAAATGGCAGGTTTCAACACCAACGGAAAAGCGGGCATTTGCGATCCGGAAAGAGCTTCGCCAGGAGTGGGAGGGACGACTGTTGCCCATCTTTGAGAGGGCTTTCAGCGAGAACATTCCTGCAGATGAAATAGTACGTATTCCGAGAATTGAAATCAAATTGAAAGTATCTGATGGCAAAGAACTTTGGGGGGATATTGAGCAGGGATTGTATGTGCAACTTTCAGATCTGCTCAAAACAGAAAATCCGGGTTCCGGCAAAAGTCCCGGCAATAGGTTAGAATCGACTAAAATTCCCTTGAATCAATTCCGATTTGAGTTGGTGCTTTATTACCTGGAGAATGGCGTATTGCCTGGATATTCAACTTATCAGCGAGACGAAATGGTAGCGGTTTTACCGGTAACCATTCAGGGAAACAGGCAACAATTGGTGGAATATATCCGTACGAAAAGGGTTTCGCAACCCTTTCTGTTCAGGCTTATCCAGTTCCTTCAGGTGGATGAAATTGTAAGGCTTACGGAAGAGGTAAGCATGACGTTGCCGCAGGTTGTAAAAGAGCAGCTGAATTTACTTCAGCAGGGGTTGTTGATTCCTGAATTGAGTCATTTTAATCCTCATACCTCCAAAATGCTGGTGGCAGCCTTTCTTCAGGTAGCCAATAGTCACGATAATCCAACCACTCTCCCAAATTGGAAAGAAGCTGCAGCCAGGGTGTTGTCCAAAGAGGGATTATTCTATTATGAGCGCTTCTTCACTTACCTCCACAAGAAATCCAGGCTCTCTCCATCCTCTGTCCATTGGAAAAATCACTTTTCCGGTCCTTCTGAATATCTCGTGATGAACAGGCAGAATGTTGTCAGTCAGCTTCCTGGTAAGGAGGTAGTGGCAAATTTTTGGAGAGGTGAAGAAAAAGATGAGATCTCAAAGCGGAAGGAGACCTCTGATCCGGTTGACTATATGGCTGCTGCAAAAACATCAAAAAGCTCCTCCTCTGAATTTTTATATGCAGATCCTTCACCCCGAAATACCGGTGAATCAGGTATTTCTGTCCAGAATGCCGGTTTGATGATCTTGCATCCCTTTTTCGGAAGCCTTTTTACCAATTCCGGGATTATTTCCAGGGATGATAAGCAAATTCCGGTGAGAAATCTTTCAAAAGCTGCGGCATTGCTTTATTTTGTGGCCACCGGACGTGAGGAGCTTTTCGAGTTTGAACTGGGATTCATCAAGCCTTTGCTTGGAATGGATCCAACAGACGCATTGGCCGTTTCGAAGGGATTGCTTAATCAAAAACAGATGGAGGAGGCCGAATCGATGCTTCAAGCGGTGGTAAGTCATTGGAGCTCTCTCGGAAATACATCCATTGGTGGTTTAAGGGCCACATTTGTTCAGCGCAATGGAATGCTTTTCCCATTTGAAAATGGATGGAAGGTGATTTTGGAAAGCGCTGCCTTCGACATGTTGTTAAACACGATTCCATGGAGTTACTCGATCATCAAACTACCATGGATGGAAAAACCAATCTATACCGAATGTCAAAAGAACTGACCGATAATGCCCGTGACCTTAACCTTGAGATGGATTGGTTTGCCAATGTGTTGAACGGAAGGCTAAACTTTTATTTTGATAAGCCTGGATCAAAAGAGGATGTTTCATCCATATTCCCAGCCGATCTTATCAAGAGTGAATCTTTTTACGCAAAATTTATTGGGGAAAACCAGTTGAACCACTCGGAACGGTTGATCCTGATTCTGGCCATGATCCCGCATATCAAGCCACAGTTGCTTGATGTCCTATGGGTTCAGAACATGAGTACGATGAGGGGATTTACTGAATTTGGCGGACTCAAAGGGATCAATCATTCCGGTTTTATCCCTACCGGGGAAACGGCAGCCTTCATCCTCGCAGGCGAAAATCTGGAACGAAGATTTGAGATGACCCGTTTCTTCGAAGGGGACCATCTCTTTGCCAAACAGAATGTTCTGTCCCTGGCGCCACCACAGACGGGTGAACCAATGCTTAGCGGTGCCCTGCAAATCTCGAGGGAATACCTCAACTGGTTTGTGACTGGCATTGAAAGAAAGCCCAACTACAACACCGATTTTCCTGCACGACTCATCGAAACTGAACTGAGCTGGGATCATCTCGTCCTTCCATCCTATACTTTGGAGCAGTTGGAAGAGATCAAACACTGGATCATGCATGGGAACACACTTTTAAAAGAGTGGGGAATGAGCCGGAACCTGAAACCGGGATATACCACGCTTTTCTACGGATTACCCGGTACCGGCAAGACTTTCTCAGCTTGTCTGCTTGGGAAGCATTGCGGTGTAGATGTCTATAAGATTGATTTGAGCATGATCATATCCAAATACATCGGCGAGACGGAGAAAAACCTTTCCCGGATTTTCGATATGGCCGAAAATAAGAATTGGATACTCTTCTTCGACGAAGCGGACGCACTCTTTGGCAAAAGATCGAAAGTGGAGGACTCCCACGATCGTTACGCCAACCAGGAGATCAGCTATCTGCTTCAGCGGATTGAAGATTTCAACGGGGTGGTAATTCTGGCTTCAAACCTCAAAAACAACATTGATGCGGCTTTCCTGCGAAGGTTTCAGTCGGTCATTCAATTCCCGATGCCCAAACCTGCCGAGAGAGCCCGTATCTGGAAGAATGCCTTTTCGGACAAAGCAACATTGGAGAAAAAAGTTGATCTGGACATGGTGGCAGAGCAGCATGAAATCTCTGGTGGTACCATCATGAATGTTGTCCGCACTGTTTCACTGAAAGCGATCAGTCGTGGCGACAACAAAATCCTGTCGGCCGACATGGAGGAGGCCATCCGTCGCGAATTTATGAAAGAAGGTAGAACTTTTTAATTTTAATATCCCGGCCGCATTGGCCCATCGCTTTCTGATATCCAATATAGAATGAAAGATGGAAGTTGTTAAACAAAAGACTGTGAACCATACTGCCCCGGCCCCGGCTGCGGCAGCCCATGCGGACGCGGGCAGATTACGGCCCGGAGCCGGCAGTATGGTACAGTTGCCATCTCCCTCCACCAGAAGGTTTGCTGAGTCAGGCATATTGGGTCAGAGCGAGGTTGCAAAGTTCCTCGCCATGAGAGGAGAGCCGGTGCGGGTACGGGGTAGAAACAAGTTAAAAACACTTGGTGAACATGAAAAGCATCATGACAATGCGGTAACAAAACTTGAGCAAACCGAGAAGTCGGTTGTTGTTCCCTTGTCAGAAGAGCAGTCCAAAAGCAATGCCGGTCAGGTAGGAGCGCTGGATGGCAAAAAGGCTCCTGTTCCGGTAGAATCGAAGGTAAAACAGGAATTGCAGAACGCACTTTCCGAAAATATCCCCCAAACCATTGAGGAGGTCGATAATTTCAAAAAGGATAACAAGGCGGGAGCGATGAGCAGCGCAGTACTCTCTGCGGTGCAAGGCGATAAGGATGAGGTTGTCTCCACCTTTTCTGAAATGGAGAAAGCGCCGCCGCCGGCCCCAACTACTCAGATAGCTACAGCTTTGCCGGCCGAAGAGCCAGAGACTGTTACGCCTGAAATGAACCTTGGCGAGGGCGCCATTGCACCGCTTCAGCCGCAGCATACCGATGTGGGCAACTTTACCAGGGAGGCAGATGCCAAACTGAAAGAGGAGGGCATCACACAGGAGCAGCTCGATATGGTTGATAGCGGCGACCTGGCTGTCGCGGGTAAGGAGAAAAAGACGATGGAGAAAATGGCGAAAAGCGAGCCTGCATCCATCCAAAGTTTTGCAAAATCGGAAGCAGAGAAGGTCGGTGGGGAGTTGAAAGCGGAGGAAAAGAAAGAGCGTTCCGCCCTAAAAACCAGAAGAAAAAATGATTTGGCCGGTACCTCCCAAAAGCAGAAAAACACCAAAAGCGCTCTGGAAAAGAAGCGTGAAGAGGTAGCGGCACAGATCAATTCGATCTACACGGTTGCCCAAAAGAGTGTGGTGAAGAAATTGGCCGACCTCGAAACCAAATCGATGAAAAGTTTCGATGAGGGAAGCAGCAGGGCAACCTCGCAGTTCGAAGATCAGGTAAAAAGTGAAATGGATGCCTATAAATCTGAACGTTACAAAGGGATTAAGGGCAAATTTAAGAAGGCCAAGGATTGGTTGCTGGGCATGAAAGACCTGCCCGAAGTGAAAGCCATATTCGACCGCAATCGTGTCATCTTTGTTGCTGCCATCAACAAATTGATCTCAGCCATTACGACTGCCAATAAAAATGTCATTGCCGAATGTAAATCAATTTTGTCAGGGGCGAAAAAGGAGATTGCCGCATATGTGGGCAAACTTGCTCCCGGGTTAAGGGATATCGGCACAAAAGCGGCCGAAGAGATGAACGGCAAATTGAACGGTCTGGATAGTTTTATCGGCAGAAAGGAACAGGAACTTCAGCAGAAGCTGGCAGATAAGCAGGAGGCAGCCATCAAGGCCATCGACGACAAAATCGAGAAGATGAAGGAGGCCATGTCGGGCGCCTTGTCGAAGATTGGCAATCTGCTTTTGCAAGCCGCGAAGAAGTTCTTCACTTGGGCATTGAAGCAGGCAGGTTACTCCATTGGTGTAATCGAGGGAGTCCTGAACAGAGGGGCATCCGTTTTGAAAGGTATATTTACCCATCCCATTCAGTTTGCCAAAAATGTGATCAATGCAGCCATTACCGGATTCAAGAATTTTGGGTTAAACTTCCTGAAACACCTGAAAAACTCACTCTTTGAATGGCTTACCGGATCGCTGGAGGGGCTGGTTTTGCCCCAGGTATGGGATTTGAAAGGCATCGTGGGATTGGCCTTACAGATGATTGGCATCACCTATCAGAATATTCGACGGCACATGGTCACCGTCATGGGGGAAACAGTGGTAGGTACGATTGAGAAAACATTCACCCTGGTCAAGACTTTGATCACGGAAGGGCCGATGGCAGCCTGGGAGCAGCTAAAAGAGATGGCCGGAGAGATGCAACAGGCATTTATCGAAGCGGTTAAGGATTTCATTAAAATCAAGATCATTGAGCAGGCGATTCAATGGGTAGTCAGTATTTTCGTTCCGGGCGCCGGGATTGTCAAGGCGATCATTGCCATTTACGATACCATCGTCTTCTTCATTCAAAAGGCTAAGCAGATCATTCAAATGGTTGGCAGCTTCCTTAATTCTGTAGCTGAGATAGCCGCGGGCAATATCGGCGCCGCAGCTGAAGCGCTCGAAAACGGCCTGGCACGAGGGCTCACTGTGGTGATCAGTTTCCTTGCCCAACTGCTTCACCTGAATGCCATCACGGATAAAATCAAAGCGGTCATTCAGAAAATTCGCGGAAAGGTAGATGCCGTGTTGGCCAAAGTGGCCAAATGGATTGCCGACAAGGCCAAAATGTTGTTTGGTAAGGCGAAAGATGCGGCCGGAAAGCTTGTCGACTGGTGGAGCAAAAAGGTCTCTTTCAAATCGACGGTCGGCGAAGAGCACCAAATTTTGCTTGAAGGAAAACCTCCGGGAGTAAGAATCATCGTGAAAAGCGATCCGACCGAACTAGGAAAATTGGTGGAGCAGGTCGATAAAAAATCTCCTCACAGGGCATCTGCTGAAAGTAAAATGGCTGAAATTAAGGGCATTATGACTAAGTTGGAACAGTTAAGTGCCAATCGGGATGCCAATGTTGCCCCTATCAACGAAGAGCGGGAAAAACTTTACAAAGCGATGGATAAGATTGCGGAGATCTTAATTGCAGCTGGGGTTTTGGATGGTTTGGCCACAAAAGATGTTGATCTTGTCCAGCCCGAATTTGGGGCATTACAACTGAGTTCAGCAGGCGAAGAGGTTGGGGGTACATCCATGAAAATAAGTCAGCTCACCTATAAGAACGCGCCGGGTACCCAATCAACCACCCCTCCGCAGATATGGGGCAAAATAGATGCTGCCTTCCCGCGAAGGTACATCAGAGGGCATCTTTTGAATGCCAATCTTGGAGGCAGGGGCGACATGATCAAAAACCTTACGCCTTTAACCTCATCAGCCAATGGACTGCACAAAAACAGGGCCGAATCGGACGTGAAAAACCTTGTACTGAATGACAAGAAGATCATCAGGTATTTCGTTACAGCGAATTACAAGAGAGTTCCTTGGACTGCTGCTGAAAAGGCAAAATTGGGAAGCAAGGCCGATCCTGTTCTCGAAGAGCTAGCCGCGACGCTATCGGTGGAATGGCAGCAAGTCAGGATCAGCAAAAAGGGTGCAGCACCCCAGGGATTTGGACCAACGATAAAGGAGACTATTCCCAACCCAAGACCGGACATTTAAGAAATTACAAATTACAAATTACAAATGAATGTCGTTCAATTAGTTAATCAATATTGGCTTTTAATTTTTAATTTTTAATTTGTAATCTTTAATTCATTTACCATGACTCTTACCGACCAACAGAAACACATTTGCGAACAGGTGATCAACGCGTTTGAATCCAGCAGCGCCGCCGGAAAATATGGCCTCATCAGCATCATGGATGACGGTCCCCACAAAGTCAAACAGATCTCCTACGGAAGGTCCCAAACAACTGAATACGGTAACCTGGAGGAGTTGCTTGAGATGTATGTGAACAGCGATGGCCTTTATAGTTCTGCCATTGCCCCTTATCTGACAAAGATCGGTGTCGAGCCGCTGGTGAATGATTCGGTCTTTAAACAGCTTCTGAAGAATGCCGGGAAAAATGACCCGGTCATGCAGCAGGTCCAGGATAGCTTCTTCGACCAGCGCTATTTCCAGCCGGCCATGCAATGGATGGATGACAATGGATTTTCGCTGCCATTGTCGGCCCTGGTAATCTACGATTCGTACATTCATAGCGGAAGTATCATGATGTTTCTAAGGAAGAGGTTTCCCGAAAGCACACCGAAAAATGGCGGGGACGAAAAAACCTGGATCTCACAGTACGTGGATACGCGTAATTCTTGGCTTGCCACACACAGTAGTCAGTTGCTCAGGAATACCGTTTACCGGACCAGTTGTCTTGAGATTGAGATAGCAAGGAACAACTGGGATCTTAACCTGTTGCCTATCAGGGCACACGATGTGGATATTTATGGATAAAAAAATGGGGTTTGCGTTCGCGCAAACCCCATTTTTTTATCCATAAATATCCACATTTAGGCGTGTGCCACCTCATCAGCCTTGTTGCTCTTCAGTTTTTTGGTGTAGTAAAAAGAAACGCCGAGAATGATTAGTCCGACAAAAATGAATGCCATAATGCGGTAGCCAACACCCATCTTTGAAATGTCATACATGAAAAGATGGACAACAGCTGCCAACAGTGTCAAGAATGCCAGCCACCTGTATTTCACATTGCTGAGAATTGCACTCATAATCATGTAAGCGACAGCGGCCAATCCCCAGGAGATGGTAACATAATCGAGGGGGACTGCATTGTATAAAGTGTAGAGCATGATAAAGAAGGTAATCACTAGGTAAAAGTTCCGGATGGCATCTGTTTTTAACTCCAGCCTGTTCTGCTGCCAGTTCAATATTCGGGCAGAAGCGATGGCTATCAGGGTGAAAGAGATGTTGTAGGAATCGATCGATTTGGAGGCGATCAGATAGGCAACCAGGATGACCGTGTATAACGCGGTGTTCATCAGTACAATGAGGTTCGACCTGAACCATATCGCGATGGCCAGTACCACCATACTTTGCCATGCAAGGAAGATGAACGATCCCGGCAGGTCTGCATAGCCGAAAGCTGCAATACTCAGCGCCATAAAGCCAAAATTGACGTAGAAAAAAGAGTCGAACCGGCTTTCGATCTTGTAATTGAGAACGATGGCGTAGGCCAGGCAAGTGATGGAAATGCCCATAAAAATCCAGATGTAACTCTTGGTGTAGAAGGTGAGTACGATTAACAGGAGCAATACGGAGAAAGCCATGCTGTTGAGGATCACCGTCGCATTGCACACCTCGGCAGATAGCTTCCCCTGTTGTTTCAGGAAGGGCGCTACCGAATAAATTGCACCATAAAGAAACAGGTAGATGACATTGAATTGTGGGGTCAAAACCGCAGCTACCGGATGTCCTGATAGGGGATTGCCGATCAGCCAGAGCGTATGACCGATGTACACCATAAAAATGGAGAGGATTAGTAAGGTGCTCCAGCCATTCCTGTTAAGAAAATAGAGAACGGTGGCAGTTGCCACAACGAAAAGTGAGAGGGTAACCTGCGTCTGGTCTGCCAACAGCGCCGTTACTAGAAGCAAGGCATAGGCAATAAAGCCCATAAGCTGGGATTTTGCCGCATCGGCCTTGTAAAAGAGAAAAGCCACAGAACCGAGCATCAACAAAAGGACAATCCATACATTGCCTAAAACCGGCGTGTCTGAAAAGAAATGAAGTCTCAGCAAAGCATAGAAGATCAGCAAGTGGGCACAGATTGTGAACATGAAGGCCATGTAGCTTAGCGATTTCTTCAAAAGCCCGGAGAGGAAAAAAGTAAGTGCCGCGGAAGCGATACCGAGCACAAAAGATGCAACTCCCCCAAAGGCATTGTGCACAAACAGCATGGTGAAAATCATTCCAAGCAACAGGACCGCGCTTCCAATCCAGGCGAGTCCATGCTCGAAAACCTTGGATTCGGAGAGAGGATTGGCAAACTCCTCCTCCTGCTCCACGTGAGAGGCAGATGATCCGATCCTTACCGAATGGCCCGCGGTGAATCCCGCGCTAAGCTGGGCTTCGATTCGGCTGAGTCTTTCATCAAAGGAGTTGAGGCGATTCTCAAGCTCCTTCATGGTCAATTTTTGTTCAGCCATAAGTTTAGTTTTAAAGAGTTAACTATTTTCAATGATCCACTGGCGTCTTCTTCCACGGTGGGAAGATCCACAGCAGAAACGCCAGGATAAAGAAGGGTACGATCAGCCAGATGCTGGCCATCAGGAAGCCCTCCGAACCTATCAGCGATAGCTTAAAGCTGGTAAAGCCCAGAAAGCTTTTGGAGAATAACTGACCACCGATCACAACGTTCCAGCGCATGAAGAAAATCCCTATCAGTACCAGGATGCCTGTAATCAGGTAGAGGGTTTTCCGTAGCGTCTCTTTGGGCTTGTAAAACTGTAGTATTCCCAGTGTTGCAAGCGGCAACAACATACCGATACCTATCTGCATGACCAAAAGGGTAAATTTCAGGTGTCCGGACATCAGCAGTGAAATGATCTCGAACGACTCTTCTGCTTCGTAAAAACGGTGAATCTGGTCGAGCGATTCCATCGTAAAGTCGATGATGATAATGTAAAACAGGTACTTGGCGATGGTGTCAAGGCACAGCATGTCAATTTTCTGTTTTCGGACATAGTTGATCACGATAAACAATACCATCACCAACGCAATCCCGGATACCATGGCCGAGAAGAGGAAGATAATCGGCATCATTACCGTCGACCACCAGGGGTTTGCCTTGATCGATCCAAAGATAAATCCCACGTAGCCGTGAAGCAGAAAGGCGGAGGGAATACCGAGTACCGTCACAATGTAGCCAAGTTTGCTGTCGAGTTTCAGCGATTTGGGCGAGATATCGTCACTGCCCAAAGCAAGCGCCTTGTACATCCATTTTTTAAATCCTGAGGATTCCCTGGCCCAAAGTACCAGGTCGTAGCGATAGTCAAACCATATTTCAAGCAGCAATACGATCATCAAATACCAGAGATAGACAAACCCGAATATGGCCATTGCCGATGTCAGATGCGGTGTTATCATGATCTCCCATGCCCTAAGTGGCTGACCAAGGTGAAAGATCAGCGGCATGGTTGCCACCAGCAAAAAGGCGAATGAAGTTAAAAGGGCAATCACATAGGTAGGTTTCAGCGATTTTACGTTAAAAACCCGCTCCAGTGATGCCAGGATAAAGGCTCCGGCCACCAGTCCGGTGATAAAAGGGTACAAAACGATCAGTATGGACCAGCTGAGCTCAATTTCGTTCGGATAGATGAATCCATCTACCTTCGACAATGCCTGATATAAATTTTCAAATTCCGGATTCATATTATCTTACCTCCTGATTTAATGCGTTGTAATACAATTTGCTACCTGTGTTCAAATGTGGTTTGAGGACATACACATTTTTTGTGCGGATGAATTTTGAAATGGCGCTTTCGGGATCGTTCAGATCGCCCGAGATGCGTGCCTTGGTTGGACAGTTGTCCATACAGGCAGGATTCAACCCTTTTTTCACGCGGTGAAAGCAGAGGGTACATTTGTCGACCACACGCTTCTCAGGATGGAAGTACCGGCAGCCATAAGGGCATGCCTGGATGCAATATTTACACCCGATACAGAATTTCTCGTCAACCAGAACGATTCCCTCTTCGGTCTCGAAGGTTGCCCCAACCGGACAAACCTGAACGCAGGGGGATTTGGCGCAGTGGTTGCACATCTTGGGAACGAAGAAGCTCTTTTCGATCTCCTCGGCCGGGACAGACTGGGTAAACCCGTCGATGCCGCCATTGGGGGAGACAACTTTGAGCGTTCCGTCTTTCTTGATGGTGTACTGTTCGACCCAACTTCTGAAGAAGAAAGGCTCCTGGGGTACATCGTTCTCTATTTTGCAGGTTTTGGCGCAGGTTCCGCAGCCGATACATTTTTCAATGTCGATGGCTATTCCGTACCAGGGGCCTTTTGTATTGCGTTTTACTGCTGCGAACAATACAGCATCAAAAGCAGGCAGGGTGGAGGCAGCAACCAATGTTCCGGCTGCGATCCCGGCATTCTTAAAGAAATTGCGACGGGATAAACTTGTTTTTTTCTCTGTCATGGCTGATGGGGATTGTGGCATTTGATGCAATTCTTTTCGGGGTGATGATCCTTAATGTTCACCTGTACAATGGCCTTTTCTGGTCTGGCCAGGTTGATGGAGTGGCATTTGCCGCAAAATTCCCTCGAATCAGGTTTCATCAGTTTCTCGGTTTTGGGACTCGCGATGTGTTTGTAGGCAGCGCCATGACAACCTTCGCAGGAAAGGTCGCTGTGATAGCTCTCGCTCTTCATCGTAATGATGGTGTCGTGGCAACTGACACAACTACTGTTTCCTGTATAATGGACAGGAAGAGTCGCAATTTCAGCCATCGAATTTCCTCTGTAATGGCCGTACTGACCAAAAGAATCAGGAGTTAGCGCATGTTTGAGGAGTAAAAACAGGGAGACAATTACGACCCCCGTCATAATTAAACGTTTGAGATGTAAAGGCATACACTTAAAAATAGTTTAGAAGAATGGTTATACAACATTCCAAATATATAAATAAGTCAATACAAAACAAATAAATGACTGTAAATCAGGGTCTAAGAAGAATGATTCTAAATAAATGAGTCCACTCCGACAACTCATTTCCTGCCACAAAGTCACACAAAGGTTCACTAAGAATCATAATGCTGAAATCTAAATCTTTGTGAAACTTAGTGATTTAGTGACTTAGTGGCCTTCTTTGTTTTTTTGCATTTCTATGTAGACTCATAAATAGATTTGTGCAGATCTTGGATTGAACAACTTTTAAATACAAAGAGCACAAAGGATCGGTATAGTCACATTTAATTAAAATGAAACGACTGCTGGAAATTACCGTACAAGGAGTAACATTTTGTACATATTTCTGACTCGCATTAAATTCAAATTTATGAAGCAAACGATACTCGGGTCGGGCGGCGCCATTGGGATACCGCTCGCCAAAGAGCTAAAAAATTACACCGATGATATCCGGCTTGTCAGCAGGAATCCAAAGGCTGTGAATGAGACAGACGAGCTCTATCCGCTCGATGTGAACGATCTGAGTCAACTGTCCGACGCCATCAAGGGGAGCGGTGTCGTCTATGTCACCATTGGTTTTGAATACAATATTGCCGTCTGGCGGAAAATGTGGCCGCCTTTTATGAAGGCCGTTATCGAAGCATGTCAAACCCACGGGGCCAAACTGGTCTTTTTCGACAATGTGTATATGTACGCGGCCTCCGCAATTCCGCATATGACTGAAGATTCACCCATGCAACCCCCAAGCCGCAAAGGCGCTGTCAGAAAAGAGGTTTACGACATGATCGCCAAAGCGGTGGAGGAGAAAAAACTGACGGCTTTGGTGGCGAGGGCCGCCGATTTTTACGGTCCCGACAACAGAAATAGTGTACTGGCAGAAATGGTAGTTAAAAACTTCCTGGCAGGAAAGAAGGCACAGTCCTTTGGCAATCCGGATACGATTCATACTTACACCTACACGCCTGATGCCGCGAAGGCCACGGCCCAGCTCGGTAACACCCCGGATGTCTACAACCAGGTATGGCATGTGCCAACTACCAAGGAGAAGATTACAGGCCAAAAATGGATCGCCCTTTTCGCCCGTGAGCTTGCCGTGGAACCGCGTGTGCAGCACATCCCCAACTGGATGCTAAGACTGATCGGGCTGTTTATGCCTGTGATGCGCGAATTTCCCGAGATGATGTACCAGTACGAACAGGACTATATCTTCGACAGCAGCAAATTCGAAAAAAGGTTCGGATGGTCGGCAACCAAACCAGTCGATGGAGTTAAGGCGATGGTGGAGGGGATGAGGTGATGTGTTGATGTGCTGATTTGATAATGTGATGATTAGCCAATGTGAAAATTGGAAAATGTGCCCTTCGACAAGCTCAGGGACCGGCGCTCTGGAAAATGAACCGTTAAGAATATGGGAAGATGAGACCGGTCCCTGAGCTTGTCGAAGGGTCGAAGGGGGAAATGGATCTTTAATTTTGTATCTTTGAGGGGAGAGATGTTGGTGTAGACGATTTATCTTACCGTTCATAAATATCCGGATAAAACAATTCTTTATCCGCTACGCGGAATAAGGTCGATCTTTTTCAATATTTCTACAATACTGTATCCGCTACGCGGAAGAGATATTATTGATGCTATTGTTTTACAGTATCTTACATTTATGTCTACCTTAAGTTAGTGGACAATGGATCGCTTTCCGCGTAGCGGATACAGTATTGTAGAAAAACAACCGCCAAAGACCATATTACCTCGTAGAGGTTAAAGGAAATTAGCCTTTTCATCGATTTTGAAATAACTTGCCGAACACCATTGATTATCAATAATTACTACCATGAAGACATTCCTGACATTTTTCCTGACATTGTTTCTGGTTCTAACCTTTGCTCCCGGCTTTTCCCAGGATAAACCGGCTGCGAAAATATTCCGTTTGGAAACGAAGGACGGCAATGGCTATACCGGCGAGCTTGTCGAAGGGGGAAATGGATCTTAATTTCGTACATTTGTGCAAAGAGATTTTGGTGCGGACATTATATTTTAGTAATCATTAATGTCCGGTTAAAACAGTACTTTATCCGCTACGCGGAATAGGATCGATCTTTTTCAATATTTCTACAAAACTGTATCCGCTACGCGGAAGAGAATTTGGTGAGGTCGTTGTATTACAGCACCATATGTTCATTTGTGACGTAAATTAGAGGACAAACAAGTGCTTTCCGCGTAGCGGATACAGTTTTGTAGAAAAACAACCACCAAAGGCCACTTTACCTCGTAGAGGTTAAAGAAATTTAGCATTTTCATCGATTTTGGAATAATTTGCCGAACACTTTTGATTATCAATTACTATTACCATGAAAACTATCCTGACATTTTTCCTGACATTGTTTTTGGTTCTATCCTTTACCTGCGGCTTTTCCCAGGATAAGCCGGTTTCGAAAATATTTCGATTGGAAACGAAGGACGGCAACGGCTACACTGGCGAGGTTGTTGCAAGTGATTCGACAAAGGTTCTTTTCAGGTCACAGAAGCTGGGCGATCTGACCATCTTGCAGAAGGATATCAAATCCATGGTGGCAGTCGACAGCAAACAGTTGAAGGACGGCAAATTTTGGTTTGCGAATCCGCAGTCGACCCGCTATTTCTTTTCGCCCAATGGCTATGGGTTAAAGAAAGGGGAGGGCTATTACCAGAATATCTGGGTACTCATGAACTCGTTTGCTGTCGGAATCAACGACTACGTTTCGGTTGGCGGCGGACTAATTCCGGCCTTCCTCTTTGCCGGCGCCTCGACACCTGCCTGGGTTACTGCCAAAGTATCCATTCCGGTATCCAAAGATAAGTTCAACTTGGGGGCCGGCGCTCTTGCCGGAAGTGTCCTTGGCGAGTCCAATACAGGCTTTGGTATTTTTTACGGGTTGGCAACTGTCGGTTCAAGGGACAAAAATATTAGTTTGGGCGTTGGCTATGGTTTTGCCGGAGGATCCGTTGCAAATGCCCCCATGATCAACCTAACAGGGATGTACCGGGTCGGACCACGCAGCTACTTGCTTACCGAAAACTACTTTTTTGCAGGTGCTGATGGCGCGGTGATTCTCATGGTTGGCGCCAGGCAAATCATCCGGGAGGCAGGACTGGATTACGGACTGATGATCCCTGCCGGTGGTGGGATTGGCAGTCTGGTGGCAGTACCGTGGTTGGGGATTACGATACCGTTTGGGAGAAGATGAGAAAATGTGGAAATTGGAAAATGTGGAAATGTGGAAATGTGGGCAGTTGTCCAGAGTGGAGTCAGGACTAGGACGACTGG
>Ga0265297_10003001_pt1 | contig 31981 bp, 28 predicted proteins | sample Munlanlwell13791_FD_192502 | JGI IMG/M metagenome (GOLD analysis project Ga0265297, IMG submission 192502) | Leachate microbial communities from a municipal landfill in Southern Ontario, Canada - Leachate well 137-91 | ecosystem: Engineered > Solid waste > Landfill > Unclassified | place...
CATAAGAGCCCTGCCAACTTCCTGGGCAAGTGTTGCACATGCAGCCTCTTTATTTTGCAGCTGGCTGCGCGACGCACTATTGCTGATTACCAGCTCGCCTTCATCGGTAAGACGAGAACGCAAGTTTTGCATCACACGTTGTTTTTGTTCGTCCGTAAGCACAGCGGTTTGGGGAACGCTCCAGCGCACGGTCACACGGGTGTCGGTCTTATTAACATGCTGCCCTCCTGCTCCGCCCGACCTGCTCGTGGTAAATTCAAGCTCATGGGCAGGAATCACGATACCATTTTTGACTGGAATATCATTTTTCATAACACACCGTAAAAGATTTAACTTACAAATACTTTTTCCCTTTTAATTCCTGCGGCAAATATTCCTGCTCGGAGCTGTCTTCAAGCGGCGTGTACTTATACCCCTTACCATAACCAAGCTTCTCCATCAGTTTAGTCGGTGCATTACGAATATGCATGGGCACGGGCAAATTGCCATACGCTTCAACATCTTTTTTTGCTTTGCCGTAGGCCATATAAGCACTGATGCTCTTGGGTGCTTTGGCCAAATAAGTCACCAGCTGCGCCAAATGAACAGAGCACTCTGGCATGCCAAGTTTATGGCACGCATCAAACGTAGCATTCGCCAGCACCATCGCAAAGTTATCGGCCAAACCAACATCCTCTGAAGCAAAACGCAGCAATCGGCGGGCCACGTAAATTGGATCTTCACCGCCTTCAAGCATACGCGCAAGCCAATAGAGGGCAGCATTGGCATCGCCGCCACGCATGGACTTGTGGAGTGCTGAGATAATGTTGTAATGCTCTTCGCCAGTCTTGTCATAATACAGATGCGACTTCTGCATCACTTTTCTTATAACATCAGTGGTAACTGTTGTGGTTTGATCAGTAGCGGTTTCCAAAATATTTAATGCCACTCGCGCGTCGCCATTGGCAATTTTTGCCATGTTGGCAATAACCTCATCGCTGATGCTAATACCGCGCAACCCTAAGCCTCGAGCTTCATCAGTCAATGCTCGACGCAGTACTTTTTCGATATTTTCAGCCTCAAGTCGTTTTAACACAAAAACCTTGCTTCGCGAGATCAATGCAGAGATGACTTCAAAACTTGGATTTTCTGTCGTTGCGCCAATTAGAATGACGGTACCATGTTCAACATGCGGCAACAGCGCGTCTTGTTGGGCTTTGTTCCAACGATGAATTTCGTCAATGAATACAATGGTTTTTTTAGAAAAGAGTTTATTTTTTTCGGCCTGTTTGATGGCTTCCAGAAGATCTTGTTTGCCACTAGTTACACCACTCAATTGAACAAAATCAGCCTGCGTGTGATGCGCAATAACCGATGCGAGTGTAGTTTTTCCGGTCCCAGGCGGGCCCCATAAAATCATTGAGGGAACGATGTCTTTTTCGATTGCACTTCGTAAAAATGCATCAGGACCAACGAGATCTTCTTGACCGCAAAAATCTTCAAGCGTGCTTGGCCGCATACGATCGGCAAGCGGAATCATCCTTACTCCTTAATCAGTTTTATCAGTTTCTTTGGGTGTTTCTTCATACCAAACACCAAAGACATGTTACTGATTTTTCTCAATATACTCCACACGATTTTCAGTCAATGGGTGATCGCTCAAAAGCTCAACAAGATGCTCATAGAATCCCGATTGATGATTTTTCGCTGCAAATAACGCACTATCATATAAAAGATCAAATCCAGCTTTCGTTTGAGGATTGTAGTGCCCCAAACACTGCATTTTCAAAAGCCCCGTTGCTAGACTTTTTGGGCTCTCAATAAGTGTTATTGCTTTAAGATCAGCTTCTTTTTCTTTACGACGAGCATACGCATTTTTCATCAATGGCTTGGGCCCGATAAAAGGAATCGTAATACGCTTAAACAAGCCTGGACCATCGATAAGAATGTTCATAAGTCCACATTTTAATGGGTGCCAATACAACAAATGGCACATTTCGTGTGCAACAAATGCTTCCATTTCCTGATCGGTCAGCCAGCCATCCCGCCAACGATCAACCAGACTCGAGCCAATATAAATAACGCCTTGAATTTTTCCATCACTATCAGTATCGTACGTTGCCATCAAATTGTATTCCATATTGGTCTTTGCGGGAACATCTGTTTGCTTGCACGTATACAAATGCAAAACAGGTTTTTTTATTTGTAACTTGTTGCTCAATTGTTCGGCATACATGGATACTTTTTCAAAAAATGGCGCTTGATCCGCCGTTGGTGCTACTTTTTCCAGTTTAAACTCAGCACCCTGTGCAAACATCGTAACAAACTTGCAACACATTTTTGTAAAAATATGAGCCTGCACAAAAGAAACACTCAGAATACACAACATCACTGCAAGAAATTTTTTTAACTGACTTTTCATAAAATCCCGTCCCATAAATATCACTAAGACTTTCAATACGCATAAGAAGTATCCATTTTTTTTAGCTTCTTTGCAAGCCATTTTGTACGGTATTAATTCCAAATTGAAATACATCGAATCCGTTCGTGAAAAAGCCACTTTACGCTTCTCTGCCGCGCTAAACCCTGATATACTCAATCTTTCATCGAAAACTATTGTAATTATTGTTTTACGGGGGATCTCATCGTGAATATTGGTAAGCACGCAGCTTTATTTTTTGGCATCGCCATTCTTTTGTTAAGCGCAGGATGCGCTCGCTATTCGGCACGCCCACTCAATCGCGTCGTAAGCCCAGGCATTCAGCAGACACAATCAGTCGCTTGTGCATACAAACCTTTTGACTATAACGATTGCAGAACCTACCTAGGACGCAACGTACTGGCCAAAGGCTATCAGCCAGTTAACGTTACGATCTACAACAACTCCGATCGTTACATAAAAATAGCAAAAACAAGCATTAATATGCACTGTGTTCCAGCAATCGATGTTGCTAAAACAGTTCATACTTCAACACCAAAACGAGCAGCTACGTACGGCATACTTGGTCTAGCCATTTGGCCTTTATTGATCCCAGCAGTCGTTGAAGGTATGCGTTCTTCGCTCGCCAATCACAAACTTGATGATGATTTCTTGCGCAAAGAACTGGCTGATCAAACTATTGCTCCATACAGCAGTGCTTCCGGTGTGATTTTTATTACAACAAACGAATTCAAATTATCTGGTCAGAAACTTAAAATCACTACCTTCGATGCCGTAACTAGCGAGCCTTTGGTTCTTTCTGCAACCAATCACCTTCTTGCATTGAACACGTAAGGGCACGATTAATCAAAAGAAACCCCCTGTTTAAATCGTGCGATATCATCATCAAACAATTCTTCATCAGGCTCCATTCCGCCAAAATCGCGAGCAAATGGTATTTGTTTGCCCATGTACGCGCATTCATTTTCAAAAAATCGCTTAGCCATTACGCAACCACCATTACAATGCCGCAAAATGGTTAATGATGGTTTATGCCGTAAAACATCGATGAGCGTAGAACCAAATGGCGAATACAATCTTCCCTCAGACAACAATATGGTCTGTGGGGTGTAACAGTGTGGTGAAATCAATTGTATTGCCTGGTCTGACCATTCGCTGCTTGCAGAGGCGATGAGATTGTCCACTACAACTGCGCTTTTTGCCTTGAGCAATACTGCAGAGAAAAATGCTACTGGCACACATTCCCCAACCCCTACAATACAAACATTATCGGCAATGATATTGCAGTTTCGCATGATTTGAGCAATTGCCTCTACATATGATTGAACAGATCCTTTTACACTCTTATCAGCATTAATAACCAAGTAGGCTGAATCAGAATTTTCCCGTCCCTTCCTACTAATCCATGGAAAATGTGCTAACACGTCATCAGTTTTTCCAAAGAAAACCAGCAACCGATTGGCAATCGGCGCTGCAGGATAAAAAAGACACGTTTTGCCACACAGCATCATTTCAGCAGCTGGCACACAAGGCTCCATGCACAACTCTGCATCAGCACCTTGCAGATCAACAGTCTGTTGCTCAATATATTCAATCTCACGTTCAATAAATTTCTTAGAAAAAACTGTATCAATTCCATGATGGGGAGATGGATGCCGATGAATAATAGTAAGTGGCGCCTTTGTCTTGAGAACTTTTACCAACGCCTCCCCTGCTGCCTGGTCTTGTGCATAATGGCCATAAATCAATGACACGCTTGGCACGTAAGCGGATGCCGCAACAATGGCATCCAAATCTTTCCAGCGGCCTTCTGACCGTGCGATGGCAAAACGATTGGCATAATTGCATGTCCTGTTAACTTGTGGATTGAGCAGGAGCGCTCCCCTAAGTCCCAATAATGTTGCATATAATAACGCACCGTATCCACCCATCGATCCCCCAACCACAAAAACCTGCTCTGGTTTTAATTTGCATTTAGCCATAAAGTATCGAATCAGATTGGCAAAATCTTGCACCATGTCTTTTTTATTATTACCAAGGTACCAGGTTAGTTGATCGTCCCGCACAAAAAGATACGCCGTATCTTGCCAATTTTCGTCATTGCGCCAGAACCACGAAAATTTGCTGTAAATTCCTCGCACTGCACCACAAAAAGAAATCAGTAACCGTTTAGGATTTTTTGCTGGGTAGAACAGACACTTTTTTTTATAAATCGTATGTTCATATTTTTTTTTAATGTAATTAACTTTGGCTTTGGTCAGCCTGTACTCTTTTGCCTGAACCCAATACCCTTTTGCTCTGGTCTGGTGATCTTCTGCGTAAATAAGTGGTACTAGAAAATACGTTGTAACAACTAAACAACAGGTTTTCGTGTAGTTGAAAAACTGCATACCTCAACTCCTTCTCCCCTTATAAACTAGCTAACACGACTTACTTACCTGTAAGAGCGCCACATTGTGCCGCAAAAAGCTTACGGCTAATCGAGTGAAACCCCCTGTTTGAATCGTGCGAGATCATCATCAAACAATTCTTCGTCAGGATCCATTCCGCCAAAATCGCGAGCAAATGGAATGTGCTTGCTCAAATAAGCTATCTCGTTTTCAAAGAATCTTTGACTAACCACCTTGGCATCATTGTCATGATGTAGCACAGTTACTGATGGTTTATGTCGTAACACATCAATTAAAGCATTTCCAAGCGGCTGTTCGGACAACGAAGCATTAAAAACTATAGAAGTGTGCGGCGTTTTGAATGTAGGTGGAATCAACTGCATTATTGTTTGCAACCAATCTTTGTTACTTGTCATCTGCCCAACAGATGGGTCAATCAATATAACACCATTCGCACTCACAGCTACCGCTGACAAAAATGCCGTATACGCATTGTCCCTAGCGCCTACAATGAACAAATTACCAGCATCAACCTTACAGGTCTGCAGAACCTGCCGAATAACATCAATATACGATTGTTGACTACACCCCAACTGATCATCATCACTAATAATTAGGTACGCTGTGTCTGAAATACAATTTGCAGGTCGAATGAGCCACGGGAAACGAACTGAAATTTTATCCACCGCACCTATAAAAACAAAAAGCCGATTAGTCTGAGAAGATGCAGGAAACAACACACATTTTTTACCACAGATCATTACTTCATTCTCTAACAACCTATCATTCATTGCTCCGGATGATGCACACGAAGTACAAGCAGATTGTTGCTCAATGTATTCAATCTCACGTTCAATAAATTGCTTGGAGAAAACAATATTAGCACCGTGGAGGGCGGATGGATGCCGGCGAATAATAGCAAGAGGGGCCTTTGCTTTAAGAACCTTTACTAATGCTTCTCCTGCAGATTGATCAAGCGCACAGTGGCCATAAATCAATGATACACATGGCACATAAGAGGATGACCTGATAACGGCATCCAAATCTCTCCAACGACCTTCAGTGCGTGCAATGGAATACCGATTATCATAATTACTTGCCTTATTAACTTGGGGGTTAAGTAAAAGCGCCCCCTTAAACCCCAATAATGTGGCATACAACAATGCACCATATCCCCCCATTGAGCTTCCAATGGAAAATACTTGATCAGGCCTTAATTTGCTTTTGGCCGTAAAATATCGAATCAGATTGGTAAAATCTTTCATCAAATCTTTTTTATTATTGCCCAAATACCAGGTTGTCTGATCATCACGCACAAAAAGATATGCGGTATCCTGCCAATTTTCATCGTCTCGCCAAAACCATGAAAATTTACTATAGATCCCATGCTGCGCGCCACAAAAAGAAATTAATAACCGTTTAGGATTTTTTGCTGGGTAGAACAGACACTTTTTTTTATAAATCGTATGTTCATATTTTTTTTTGATGTAATGAATTTTTGCTTTGGTCAGGTGCTGTTTCGATTGAATAAGCGGTACGCAAATGCATGTTAGCACGATCATACAAAAGATTTTTTGATAATAAGAAAACTGCATATACTCCTCTCCTTTTTTTCTCCTTAGGATATTTATTCAATTTTCTCTTACGTGATTCACTTATCAGTAGCTGCACCATTCTGCGCCTCAAGCTGCTCCCATAATTCGGAATACTTCTTGAGTTCTGATTCTATTTTGCCAAGCCGAGCAACCGCATCATGATATTCGTTGCTCCCAAAAGCTACATCTTCAAACTGCCTTACAATAAGCACTTTCTCTTTTTCGAGCGATTCAATCTTTTTGACCGTTTTTTGCAGTTGTTTTTTTAACTCATGGGACTGATTGGAGGGCAAAATGACGCTAGGTTGAGCCGCTCTTTTGACCACAGCATGCTTTGCCTCAACAGTAGAACCGGTACTGTGCTTTTTCGCATACAAATATTCATCGTAATTACCAGCATAGGGAAAGGTTCCTTTTGGCGTCAATTCAATGATATCGGTAGCCAAGGCATTTAAGAATGCACGATCGTGCGAAACAAATAAGATCGTACCGTCAAACTGTGTAAGTGCTTTGAGCAAAATCTCTTTAGATACAATGTCCAAATGGTTAGTTGGCTCATCAAGAATTAACAAGTTTGCATCTTGAAGCAAGATTTTGACCATCGCAACACGATTCTTTTCACCACCGCTGAGCACCGCAATCTTTTTGTACACATCATCGCCACTAAACAAAAAGGCGCCAAGAAGGCCACGCACTCGCGCTCGTGTTTCCTGTGTCTTGCACACACCTTCTACTTCATCAAGAATTGTATTGGTCGCCTTGAGCGAAATATTCTGATCTTGTTCAAAAAGTGCAACTTTGACGTTATGACCAAGTGAAATTTCCCCAGACTGTGCGATGTATTTACCGGTAATGACATTAAGAAGCGTTGTCTTTCCGACGCCGTTGGGCGCCACAAGTGCAACTTTATGTCCTTTAAAAATCTGAAACGATGCACCCTGAAATATTTGATTACCACCAAAGGCAAAATCAACATTTTTTGCTTCAAGCACAATACGACCGGTTTTTTGTGTCGGCGGCAATGAAAAATGAATGCTTTTGACTTCTGGTTCCACTTGGATAAGTTCGATTTTCTCCAGCGCCTTAATCATGCTTTGCGCCATGCTAGCTTTAGAAGCTTTTGCACGAAACCTATCAATTGTCTCTTGCTGCTTTTTGATAAACTTTTGCTGTTCGAGATGCTTTTTTTCCAAAAGCAGTTTATTGGCCTCTTTCTGCTGTAGGTACAACGCATACGCCCCAGTATACATCGTCAACTTACCCATCGAAACTTCACAAATGTGGCTGCACGCATTATTCAAAAAATATTCATCATGCGAAACCAACAGGAATCCAAAAGAAGCATTCGACAAAAAGTCAAAAAACCAATCTTTTGCAAAAAGGTCTAAATGGTTGGTCGGCTCATCAAATAAATAAAAATCTGCATCTTGTAGCAACAGCTTTGCCAGCACTAAGCGCATTTTCCAGCCGACGCTGAGCGAGCTGACCGGCGCTTCCAGTTGCTTGAGTGTAAATCCAAGGCCAACCAACATTTTTTCGGCACGCGCCTTAGTGCTCTCATACCGCGCTTCAAATAAATTGTGTTGTACCGTTGAATAGTGCTCAAAATCTTTCTCATCTAGACCCGATGTTGCATTCTTGTGCTCCAGTCGGTCCAGATCGTCAAGTAATTCTGCAAGTTGCGGAAAAATAGCAAGCGCTTCATTGATCACGGTCTTACTGGAAACCAAAACCACTTCCTGCGGCATATATGCACAGCGAAAATCTTTGGGGATAGCAACCTTGCCACTGTCCAATGCCTGCAGCCCCGCAATCACCTTAAGCAATGTCGTTTTGCCCGATCCATTGCGTCCAACCAGACCAATGCGCTGGCCCGGCTGCAGCGAGCAGGAAATGTGATCGAAAATTGCGCGAGTACCAAATGTTAAACAAATATTATCAAGTTGAATCATAATGCCTAGTGTAGCACGTAATTGCCCCGTTAGAAAAGCCCTAATCCAGTCCAATCTTCAATGGAGCTCAGCCGAAAACTCATCATTTCCATCAAACGCTCCTGGTCGTCTCGGCTCAGGTCATGGATAATTTCAATGCTTCCTTCGTATGGCTCACGGTACAATTTGTGCCATTGTTGATCATAAAACGCCAAAACTCGCGTACCGGTTTCTTTTTCATACATAATCACGGCATGGCGCACAACCGGTTTAGGCTTTGCTTGCTGCATGCCATAAACAGTGACGGGTATAACAACAAGAAGTATTGAACACAGAATGCGACGCACATAACCCATAGCCCCCTCCTCTGAGAGCTTTTATACAAAAAGCCCTTTAATAAAGGTAAAAAGTGACTTTACCAAATCAACAATTGCATTAACTAAATTGATGGCTGATTGCTTGATTGTTTGTGGTCCCGAAGTTGCTTGTTTTTCACGTATCACAACTTCTTTTTCGACATATTTTTCTGTTACTGCAATTGGTTTTTCGACAACCTTTGGCTTCTGCTCCGATTCCGTTGTTACCAACACTTGGCGCTTGCCCTTGGCAACACTCCTCGTTTCTTTGGTCACTGGTTGAGGAATTTGTGTTGTTTCTTCAACGATCAATTCATCGATTTTATTGAGATACCACGACTTTTCATCACCAGTCGCTTTGTCAATCCCGCAAACAATCACATGACGAGGAAGCAATAAATCATCGGTGACGATCCCTGTTTTTGAAACTTTCTGAATCAGTGCAAAATCTTTTTCTGGATACCTTTTACTTATGGTTGAGGCTTCTTTTATTTTGATCGACTTAATGTTGGTAAGATCGAGCTTGGTCACTGAATCATCCGAATCATTGCGTATGCCTCCAAGGGTTGAGTGACCAAAAAATGAAAGCTGCGTTACTCTTGTTTCAACCGTCTCATCTTTGACAATGCCGTCATAACATTCCTCGCCTTCATGCAGCGGAGCAAATGCCGGCTCTTTACGCAGGCTCTCTTGCGCCGTTTCGCCCATGGGCATTGCAACTGGCAACAAAGCAGACATTAACGCGACTATCAACGAAAAAACTTTTTTATGCTGCATACGATCTTCTCCCTTTTGGTTCACAGAGGTTCTTCTTTACAAGCGTTGATGGTAGCACCGTCGACTCAGCAAAAACAAGAATCTTTTACAGATTCGCAATAAAAAGCGTAGCTTTGTTACATTTTGATCACATAAACGAAAGAGAATTGCATCTTTTTCTTCGTTATCTATATTCTACAACCCGTTACCAATATCTTTGTAGATTTAAACAAGAGGACTTGTATGACAATAAAATTTAAAATCGTTTTGTATGCCTTCTTTGCAAGTTTACTGTGCATGCAACACGCACATTCAAATCTTCCGACAACAACCCCCACCACCACGGATCAAGCAGCACAAACACGAAAAACGCAACAGCACAAACTCGTTAACAAAGAAGTATCAAAAACCATCATCATTGCTGAATTACAAGAAATTTTGTGTAAAACTAACCAGGATTTGGAAGATCGCATCGCGGAATGCTCTCGCAACAACAAACCAGAATTAGTACGTGCACTGATTATCAAACGACAAGCAATTGTTTCGTATCTGAAGCAATTAATTAATGAGCTTAAAGATATCGACGAAACAACCGTTGAGCTGTATTTGTCGCAAATTTCAAGCAAAAAAGGCTCTAATATGCCATGGATTGTCAGCACTGTTCTTTTTTGCATTGTTGCCATCGTCATCATCATATCAATGTATGATGGGCAGCAAGCAGCTTTTGGATGGCCATCGTTTAAAAACTTGTGTAATAATTTCGACGCTATTTACACAAATATCAAAAATTTCTTCAACTCAAACAATAATGCACCACAGCCTCCACCTGCGCCTCGAAGCCCTGCAAAGCCGCAACAAAATTCTTCATGCACCACATTGGCGCTTCCAGATAAAATTACTCCTACCATAATCGACCTACCAATCACGCCACCGCAACCAAGACAAACAGCACCGGCATCTCCACTAAGATCAGAGCCAGAACCAGAAGCAGCTTCAACTGCATCACCAATAAGCCAAGAATACGTATCTACTTCAGAAGTATCATCATCATCAGCCCCGGATTCTCATGATGCATCAGCAGAGGATCCTGTCGCCGAAGAGGACGGGGTAGATCAATCACAACAAGCCGACATTCAAGCCTATCAATTGCCACAATTATCCGAACAGGAAATAAACAATCTTTATGACGATGATGATGCCCCAGCCGAAGAATCATCAGAAGCAAGCGAACCACAGACAGAAGCACCAATTTTAAGACAGGAATCTCAACCAGAACCACAGCCAGCGCCGCCTGTGCCAGAACAGCATAGTGAACAACCGCCAGCAGCCGATGATAAGGTCGAGCAACCAATACTTGATGAGCAGATTGAGGCTGAAAGCCATGTGTCATCATCTGCATCAAGCACCGTTCCTGCTGCACCAAAAGGTTGGTGGTCTAGGGCCAGAGGTACCATTTCAGGGTTGTTTTCGCGAAACAAATCCAATCAACAGGTAGACAGTACGGCACATGAGATCTCAGAACAACAATGGGACACTGAGGATCCAGCAATCGACGGCTAAAACTGATTCTTGAAACTAAAAAGGCCTGGTGGAAATCCACCAGGCCTTAATTTTTGTTGAGAATTTATGGAGAGGGGGAGATTCGAACTCCCGATCCCGGTCTCCCGGGATGGCGGTTTTCAAGACCGCTGCATTCAACCACTCTGCCACCTCTCCGAAAGATTTCATTTTTTGAATTAGAGATAGAGCGAAGGCGAAGAATGGAGAGAGAGGGATTCGAACCCTCGATCCGGGTCACCCCAGATACTCGCTTAGCAGGCGAGTGCTTTCGGCCACTCAGCCATCTCTCCGTGTTTCTCAGTTTATTTCAAAACAAATGCGCCCAAGAGGAGTCGAACCTCTAACCTTCAGATCCGTAGTCTGATGCTCTATCCAGTTGAGCTATGGGCGCAAATTTTTACGCAGAGCCTACTTGGGCTGCTACGCGCTTTAATGCTTGGTTTATTCAAAGAGGATTTGATTATACCTCAAATTTCTAGATAGTATAAGAAATCTTAGAGCGTTTGTCTCGGTTTTTTATCTGTTTTTCAACCAAGGGATGTAAATGGCAATTCTGTTAGAAATTAAAGTAGTTCCACGCGCTGGCAGGCAACAGGTTATTCGTGATAAAGGGGGCATGGTCAAATGCTTTCTCAAGAGCCCGCCCGAAGACGGTAAAGCCAACAAAGAGCTTATCCGCTTCATTAGCAGTCAGCTATCTCTGCCGCAAGAAGCTGTTTCCATCCTCCAAGGCCTCACCTCACCCAAAAAAGTCCTCAAAATTGAAACATCGCGGTCAAAAGAGGCTGTGCTGCAGGCAATGGGCATCGAAACACAAGTTCCCCTGTATAAGTAAAGGACGGCTATGCCATGGTTTTACTGGCACGGAATCAATCATTACGGCGATGAAAAGACAGGGCGGCACCAAGCTCAATCGCCGCTCCATTTGAAAGAAATACTTTTAGGCCAAGGAATTGCACTATTAACCTATAAACAAACCCTGCCGCTGGCCGCCACGTTCTGCAACCTTTTTTCTCCCCCTCACATCAATCCCAATCATGTATGCGATTTCTTTCAGCGCCTTAGCCTCCTTGTCGGTAATGGCGTTGATTTAGTATTCGCGCTTAAAACCATACAAGCGGTTACCCCCCACAAGCGGCTGAACACTATCATCCATGGGTGCATCGCAACTATTCAACAAGGACAAAGTTTTCATGAAGCCCTGGAACACTACCCTGGTGTCGTCCCTGCTTTTATCAACCAACTTATTGCAGCCGGTGAACGTACAGGCAAGCTGGGGCCTGCCCTAGAAAACCTCACCAGACACCTAGCGGAACAACAAAACATCAAAAAGCAGTTTCATCAGGCCACGCTTGCACCGTTAGTTACGCTGGGCACCGCGCTTGTTCTCCTCCTTGTCGTTATTACCTTTATTTTTCCCTACTTCGAATCGCTCTATCAATCACTCGGCTCGCCCATCCCAGCCGCAACCAAATATATTTTGCAACTCAGTCAGTTGGTCCGGTCGTGGCATGGCGCGGCACTGGCCGGTCTTGGTATTATCATGCTGTGGTTTGTTGGGCTTGTAGCTAGCCAACCTCGTATTAAACGTTTTTTTTCTCGCATCGCCATATCAATCCCTCTGATTGGCCCAATTATCATTCGTCGCAACACCCTGCTTTTTGTACAAACACTTTCACTATTTCTGTCCTCGGGGCTGCCCCTGACAACCGCACTGGAATACGCCCAGAACACTGTCTCAAACAGTATTTGTAAGGATGAAATTAGAAAAATTTATAATGCTATCTTGGAAGGCAAAAGTCTTAGCACAGCAATTCAAGCCATCAATTCACGTTTTTTTGACCAGCAACTTACTGCCCTTATTTTGGTTGGCGAATGCTCGGGAACCTTAGATCAGATTCTTTTCACAACAGCACAACAATTATCCAGCGCTTTCTCTGATAACCTCAAGACACTTTCAACGCTTTTTACTCCACTGCTTATGATTGTGGTTGGGTTGATCATCGGCGGAATCATGATTGCACTGTATCTACCAATCTTTAATCTGAGCTCCTTGGTGCGCTCATAATACACCGAGATCTGGCATATTTTCTTGACGTCTTTTGTCATTCTGTTAGCATGTAACTTACTGTTGAAATTATTAATGCCGAAGTGGCGAAACTGGCAGACGCACGGGACTCAAAATCCCGCGGTAGCGATACCGTGTCGGTTCGAGTCCGACCTTCGGCACCACTCTTTGCAAACGGAGAGTACTCTGATGGATTCCGGTTGTGTTTTTTGTAAAATTATTCAGCAAACAATCCCTAGTGTTATCATCAAAGAAAACGACCACATCATAGTCATCCAAGATCGTTCGCCTAAAGCCCCGATTCATTATCTTTTAATCACCAAAAAACACATCGATTCTTTGTTAACAATCTCTGATCAGGACAAAGAATATGGCTGGAAACTTATTCAGATGGCACATGAATTGGGCGCCGCAACACCAGCACAATCATTCAATCTTGTTTCAAACAATGGTAGATCGGCCGGTCAAAGCGTGTTCCATCTACACATGCACTTTATGTCTGGCAAAAATCTTTATGAAAATGGGCTAGAACTGTGAGCCCGCCCCGCATAACCAACGGCACTGCATGGGCAGTCATCATTGTGCTCAGTGTCACTTTTGCATTCATTATTGGCATTTCTTATTACGCCATGACACAATTTACCTTTGCTGGCGAACGAATCATTTACGGTAAAAAACTATCCGAACTCACTCGCGAAATCAGAGCTGAATTACTTAAACGCCCAGGGGTTAAGGAAGTCACCTTCACATCTGAAGATAAGATAACTCTTGCAGGCATCATGGTCACACGTCCCAACGCTCGCGCAAACGTTGTGCTTTGTCACGGATACAAAGGCACCAAAGAATTGATGTATGCCTATGTTGATCTTTTCCCTCACTGGAACCTACTTCTCTTTGACTTCCGCGCACACGGCCAAAGCGAAGGAACTATCACCTCGATTGGCTACCACGAATATAAAGATGTTATTGCTGCTGTAAAATTCATGAAAAGTGAACGCGGCCGAGCAACAAACCAACAGCTCCCCCTGGTCATTATGGGCGTCTCAATGGGCGGAGCCGCTACACTAAAGGCAGTCGGGAATGAACCGGACCTTGGCAACGCACTTGTTGTTGATTCAACCTATGCCGAGCTCGATCAAACAATGTTTCACGTCTTTTCACTGAAATCCAGCCTTCCGTCCCTCATTTTTTACCCTGTCATGAAAACAATATTTCAATATTATGCACACTGCGATGTTGCCAGCATGTGTCCAGTTGAATACGTCAAATCAATCAAACAACCGATTCTTTTTATCCACTCTTGCGATGATAACTACATCTTGCCATCAAGCTCTGTTGCACTGTATGCCAATGCAAAAAACCGCAAATCGCAACTCTGGATTGCGCCACATTGCCGTCACGGCTTGCTGCATTCTTATCGCAGCTCACTGTATCAAAAACATGTTTATAGCTTTTTGAAACATGTATGCACTCAGTGCTTAGCGTAGTTCCCCAACCAATGAAGACACTAAAAAAGGCTCGGTTTGCGCCGAGCCTTCTGTCATTAGTACGTGTAGGTACTAATTAAGCTTTTTGTTCTGCTTGAGCAGGAACTTCTGTTGCAGCTGGTGCAGCTTCTGTTGCTGGTTGAGCTTCTGCAACTTTTGCAACTTCTGTTGCTTGTGCATCTGCAGTAGGAGCAGCAGGTGCTTCAGCTTGTGCTGTTACATTAGCTTGAGCATCAGCAGGAAGTGTTGCTTCAGCTGTTTTCTGTGTTTCTTCTTTTGTATCTTTTTGTTCCATTGTGCCACAAGCACAAAGCAATGTTAAAGCAGCTACGCCAGCGGCGTTGAGAAGAATCTGTTTTTGCATATGTCGATCTCCTGGTAAAAATTCACTTAAAAAAGGTTGTTAACACCACACTACATTAAAAAAAAGATCGGAAAAAATCAAATTTTTTTTGCATACACCTTGCTTTTACAGCGGAAGAACAATGTGAAATGCCGCCCCACGCTCGATAGACTCAAGGCTAATCGAGCCTCCCAGCTGTACAATAGTGTCATGAACGATCGCAAGCCCAAGGCCCATATTCTTTTTTTCGGTTGAAACATACGGCAAAAACAAAGTTTTCTGCACCGTCTGCGCAATTCCGGGTCCATTATCTGAAAATCGTAGGTGAAGTCGCGGCTTAGTCGCATCACGTCTCACGTCAAGGATAACCTCACGCACCGGCTGCATTGTCTGCAATAGTACCCGAACGCTATTGTCCAATAAATTGATTAACACCAGGCGGAGTTTTTCTTTATCAGTCTTCAGTAAAAGCATCTCCTCATCCATGCTCACGGTAAAGGTAATATCTGGATAGCTCATATGATACAAACAGAACACATCACGAATTAAGGCAGCGATATCAATGCATTCGATATGTGGTGATGGCATGCAGGCAAAACACGAAAAATGAGACACCAAATCTTTAATAATTGTGACGTGATTGAGAATCGTGTTGGTACAATCGACAAAAATTTGGTTATTGTGCAAAACATCTTTAAACCGACGCTGCAAGCGCTGTGTTGCCAACTGAATTGGGGTTAATGGATTTTTTATTTCATGAGCCATTTGCTTGGCCGCTTCCTGCCACGTCTTCATGGTATTAACTTTGACAACATCAGTCAGATCATCAAGCACAACCAATAACAATTTTTGTTCAGGTTGCGCCATGGTCGAAAGCTCAATAAATCTGCCATACACCGAAAAAATACGTACACGATTGTGAATGGTAAACGATACTTCTTTGCTTGCAAAATCTTTTGATGAATCGCGCACCATCCGTGCAAATTCCAAGAGCTGTTGTGTAATTGCATGGCCTGCAGCCCACACTCGTTTGCCTTGCAATTGCTCAACATTCAATGACTCGCGAACAAGCTTATGTGCAGCAGCATTGCAAAAAACAATACGTCCCGTTTTATTAACCAAAAAGACAGACGCCAGCATGCCTTCAAGAATCGCTAACATCTCTTTGTTATTTGATTCAAGTCTCACGTGCGCTTGGCGTACCGCATGGACCATTTCGTTAAAGCCGCTGGCCAAATTTTGCAAATCACTCGTTTCATCGATTGGCACCTGAACGTCCCAATTACCTTGTCGAAATTTCTCAACAGCGGTCAGCAATTCTTGAATCGGTTTACTCAGCCCGCGAGCCAAATAAAAAGCACACCAAAGCGATAAGAAAAAAATAAGTATTGTTATCAAAAAAAACGTAAAAAAATAATTGAGATAAATCGAAGGTCTAAGCGCATATAAATGGTAGTAATCATCATACGCATTTTGTAGCACAATCAACGGCTTACGAATTGTTTCTGGATATCGATAAGCAACAACACACATCATGTTGTCTACTGTTGCAGCCCAATACAGCGACCCATAAAAATCAAAATGCCCCCCGCCATGCAACACAACCTCGTGTAATTGCTGTAAAAAACTTTGTCGTAAGCTTTGGGTCGTACGATCATTAATCGCCCTGAAGGTACGCCATACTTTAACCTCGTCATGCAGTCGCCCCATCACCTGACCACCACCCGGCTGCCACACATAAAAGGTATAGCCCGAAGCATTTGCAACATCATGCAACACACATGATTGCCAATCCTTGATCTGGCTAGCTTTGTGTCGTGCAACAACGTGCACAAATAATTTCCCAATCTTTGCAATCTCATCATGAATAGGTTGCATATGCGCTTCATGGAGTGCTAAGGCACCGCCAAAACCCGTTTCCAACCGCGCCTGAAACCACCGATCAATACTTTTGGTAATAAACTTGCCGGCAGCAAAAAAAACAAAAAATGAAGGAATCACCGAAAAGAGCATAAAGGCAAACAAAAGGTTGGTTTTAAATGCAGAGCCAGAAATCCCTTTGCGCCGTTCAATAAACAGCTTAATGCTATGTCTTACAATGGCGTACAGTAGAAATACAATAACCACAATATGTGCATTGATGAGCAGAAAAAGAAAGGCGCGGCTGATACCTCCACCAATCAGATGCTGTTTTCTTTGCACAAACAACTCACACCACATGGTCAGCAAAAGAGCCGCTATACCCAAGCCAATTAACAGAATCCGTTTTTTTCGCAGCGTCATAAGAACCCTTGAATTGTAAAACATTCTTCAACCCAGTCTATGGTGCCGAAAGCCATTGTCAATGATTATGACAAATTGAAAATCAAATTACATTTAACACGTATTCGAAGCCCCTGTTAACAGCTTTCGTAATTTGCACATCGAATTGATTCGTGCTAGACTACCACCGCTCTTAATGAAATTTTCGCAATACATAAATCCATAATATTTTTTTTGGGAGGGGTTCCTTTATGGTTTTTGTTGGTCGTATTTTACAATCATGTGTTCTGGCATTGTGCCTAGCATTATCAACACACGCAATGGTTGGTAATCAACCGGTAGCAACAACTACAAATAACGATAACATCACGCTTACTGCGCACATTGCTACTTTCACGCAAACAGTCATTGAAACAATTTCACAACTCAATTATTATTCTGCCTGCAAATTGACCGTTCAATTTCCAGCAACCGATTATGCCATTGCAATCGACTGGGGATTTGGAGGATCAGAGGACATTTTTGCTCCGCTGCCAACCATTCCCGTCAAATTCATCCCGCTCAACAACCAGTCAGCACAAAAGCACATTGATCTGAAAGAATTGGGAACCGCACTTTTGCATGATCAAATGCAACATTCGGTCAAACAGATACCTATTCTAAGCTTTCTTTTTGAGCAACAACTCAATCCGTTTAAAGTATTTTGCATCAAAACCTTCTTGCTCACCAAAGACCTTTATCAAGGTCGTATTGATACCCATGACGTCAAAATTGAACTTGCTCGTCTTTTAATCAAACTCAGCCTTTCAGCAGATCTTGACGGCCTGGAAGAAAAAGCGCTTACAACCTATCTGCCAACCTTTGTCAATTCCGCCATCACGCCAAGCATCCGAACGTACATTGATAAGGTGTGGACCATGTTAACCGACAAAAACAAATCGCTTGATCTTGAAAATATTGAACAGAGACTCACACGGGTTGTCTATGCTTGTTCATTCAGAACAGAAGCTGGAGCACAAGCTTGTTTGGAACTTTGCAAAGAACAAAAGCCAGCACACTTTATCAACGGCACAGACATCAAGAAATTCAGTCATTTTTCTGCAACCCAAGCACCAGAAGGCATGCCAGTCCAACTTGCCCAAGCAGCAACAAGCTCGCCTCTTGATCAATACATTACCGTTAAAACAGACACTGCATACTGGGTCGGCTACACAGCCAAAGATCAAACGCTCAACCTGTATGAGTCGTTGGAACTTTTGAGCATTATCGCCCTGTGTACACTCAAAGAATACATTGCCATGCATCACAGCTTTTTACTTGCCAACCCACAAGAGGCTGCAAAATATCACAACCTTTTGGAAGAAAACAACAAGAAAGCACGTAGGATCAAAGACTTTTTAGTAACTGAATCGGGTAAGGCTTCGATCGATCGTCTTCAAAAACAAATCGATGCAATTGGCAAAGAGCAGCTTCATTTTATTAATACAACCCCCGAAGCAGCGCTCTTGATTCAACGAGCCAGGGACCTGGAAAGCAAAATTGTAACCTATCAAAAGATGCATGCAGGAAGCACTGGCTTTGCCAAACAGAATTTGGAATGGACTCTCAACAATCTGACCAATCAACGCAAAGCACTTAATGATCTCATGCAAAGCAAAGGTATTTTGGTACAATCAGAATCGACAGCCCCAACGCCAGGCAACATCACCACGATTGAAAACCAGCTCAATCGGTTAAAAAATTTAGAACAAGAACTCAAAAATCGCGGCGAAACAGTCCCGCAAGATATCACCAATCTAATCAACGAATATGAAACAAAATTAGTAGCCTATCGCGCCAATAAAGCAACCAATGAGCATGACAAAGAAAAGGCTCTTGCTTTACAAAAACGCGATCACCTGGTGCAGGTTTATCACAATGAAGTTCAAACGCTACAAAAAGAACTGGACCACGTGTATGGTTCTATCAATAAAATAACCGATCCCATTGAACGTCAGGCGGAAACACTTATTTTCACCACAAGCCAACAACCTATGTATCAGGCTTACATGAAGCGGCTCGAAAACACTATTGAGCAGCTTAAGCATACCGAAGACTACACCACGCTTATTGGACAACCAGAAACACTAGCGGCATTTTTGAGCGATACCAATTTTTATGCTCATGAAATCAATGAGTTTGTTGATAATATCAACGGCACAAGCCAACAGTACGCCCACTTGCGTCAACGTCTATTTGCTGCATTAGGGCTACTTGTCAAACATTCAGCAACTCTTAAAGATTTTTCTCATGTCATGAGAATTGTGGTGGCTCGTTATCTACCGGCATTTTCAGATGAATTTGATCAATTGATACAAACAGGATTGCACTAACCAACGGGAATTTACATGCTTGGCTATGCTCTGACGTTTATCATAAGTTTCTTCCTGGTACAGCCGCTTTCTGCAGAACTACCAAACACAGAAACGACGCCTGCAGAACAACCCCTAGAGACATCAGTCTATCGGTTGTATCAGGAAGCCGACGACTTTATCGGCGCCATTTTCACGCCACTCGTCCTTCCTTTGCAGCAACTGACCGACTTTCAGCACTTCTCGCACAATTGGACAATGCTCAAGGACCAGGGACTGCTCAACCCTTCCGCCGCACATATTGCCTTTGAGCACGCACTGGAAACCTTAAAAAAAATCTACATCACGCTAGAACTGGTAACACTCAGCCAAAAGCACAGCAAGCACGCGCTGTGGCACCGAAGCCTTAGCACCAGCGAATACCAGTCAACATGGCTTACAGCACTCACACATGTACAAACAACTATTGCTGCAACATTAGATACAAAACAGATAACACAACCTACTGGCATGCAAATTAATCTTTTTGCATGCCTCCCCCCATCCGTCCAACATGAATTGAGCCCATATTTTCCAAGCACAGACACTAAACTACTTGGATCGCTCTTAACCCTGGGAATCGCTGATTATCTTTCGCCAACATTTGTTGATTACTACATTTCATCGCTGCAACAATGTCATAAGCTACAACAATCAGACAACCCGCATGATGCTGCTGCTGCACAAAGTCTTTTAAGCGATCTGATCAAAACGCTGTCAACAAAAATGCCTCCTACACAAAATTGTGAGATCGCAAAACGCATTACACAATTTTTTACCGCCAAATTATGTTATCTCAAGCAACACTGCCAGATTCTTCAGCGCATGCATGAACTGATCAAACGAGATGCTGTTCTAATGCCACTTTTTGTACAATTTCAAACGCTGACAAGTTCAGATGATTTTTTACAATTCTACGCTGACGCCACTACACAAAAACGCAGCACACTTGATGCGTGCCAAGCCCTTATAACTACATTCTTCAACAATGAAAATTGCTGCAAGCAGCCACTATTTGCCTACCAATTTCAGCAGGCCTACATGGCAATCAGCTATCTGAAACGCCAGGAAGTAGACGGATTTAACAATTTCATCTTTGGCAGTGGAACTTCTACTTGCATACTTACCGATCTCATACTGCTTCTTGAAGCAATCGAAAAACATATTCCCTACACCACGACGCACAATGGAAACATTGGACAGTTTTTCCAGAATCTTTTGGGGGGTAACCATTGGCTGGTACAACAGGTGCTGCAGTATGTAAGCCCTCTGCTGTTAACGCAGCTGCTTAATTACCTTGCTCCACACCTCAGCCAGGATTCTAAGGAAAAACTGTTCCAATTTTTTAATATTGAACAACCAAATAAAACTAAGCCGTCAGAACATCAGGCACTAATTGATTTTGCCAACCAACACCCAGAAAGAACCAAACAAATTTGCCAGGACAATTCTGAGATTGCTACGATTCTTGCTAATGAACTGGGACGTGTGGCAAAACCGCAATCATAGTACAAATATCCTTTTTCCTGGTATAGTGGTTTTAATCATACTAGAAAGGATTTTGATCAGATGATTTATCATATTGCCCAACAATTGCAGGATTCATATTCGTTCTTTAATCTTTTTCACTACGTCAGCGTCCGTAGCATTGGTGCACTCCTCACGTCACTTATCTTTGCATTCACCCTTGGCAATCGCTTTATCGCATTCTGCCAGGCAAATTTTCGCTCCAAAGTTCGCGACTGGACTCCCGAATCACATCAGGTAAAAAATGATACACCAACAATGGGCGGGCTGTTTATCTTGGTAGTTTTTTTTATCAATAGCCTTCTGTGGAATGATTTATCCAATCCAAAAGTCTGGATTTTTATGCTTTGCATGGTTGGCTTCGGCGCCATTGGCTTTCTGGACGACTGGTCAAAAATTCAGCATCATAAAGGCATTTCTGCCACGCTCAAATTTCGACTCCAAGTAAGTTTTGCATTCCTTATTGCCTCACTATGGTATTTTTTTGCAAATCCTGACACCCGGCTGTGTATCCCTTTTTTCAAAAATTTTATGCCTGACCTGTGGCTCCTACTGATTCCGTGGGCGGCATTTATTATGATTGCAACCAGCAACGCTGTGAATTTAACCGACGGACTTGATGGCCTGGCAACCGGCCCCTTGCTTTGCAACTTTTCAGCCTTTGCTGTCATCGCCTACCTGGCAGGCCACGTAAAGCTAGCCGCATATCTTTTTATCCCCTACGCCGGTAGCGCAGAAATGGTCATCATTGCCGCAACGTTGATTGGCGCACTCCTTGGTTTTTTGTGGTACAACACACACCCTGCACAAATTTTTATGGGGGACGTTGGCTCACTACCCCTGGGCGCAGGGCTTGCCCTCATGGCACTGATCACCCGCCAAGAGCTACTCCTTTTGATCACCGGCGGCATCTTTGTCCTTGAAACAATGTCGGTCATCCTACAAGTACTTTCGTTCAAATTCTTAGGAAAACGCCTTTTTAAAATGGCCCCCATTCACCACCATTTTGAATTGCTCGGCTGGCCGGAGACCAAAATCACCATTCGATTTTGGATTGTATCCATCATCCTTTCTCTTCTATCCATCCTCACTTTGAAAATCCGCTGAGCAGCGGGCAAGGCCTTGGGTTTTACTGGTCAAAACATGAAAACCTGATAGGCTACATAAAAGAATTTATTGTCGGGTTCCTTTTAGTGAGTGCGTGCGGCCATGTCAAATATAAAATCTAAAATTGATCAAATCCAAGCTGAGTTCTCAGCAAGACGTACACAAATAACTAACGAAAAAATGCTTGAAGAAGTTCGCCTTATTTTTCTTGGCAAAAAGGGGTTAATCACCCAGCAACTTTCTGAATTAAAGAACCTCACCCTTGATGAGAAAAAAGAGGTTGGCCCACAGCTGCAACAACTCAAGCAAGAAATTGAAGAAAAACTGGCTGCAACTAAAGAATTATTGCTCACGCAGCAAATCCAACAAGCCACCCAACGCTTGCAAAATTTTGACGTCACCGCGTACTTACCATTCCAAAAACCTGGCCACTTGCATCCATACACACACTTTATTGAAGAAATTCAAAATATCTTTCTGTCCATGGGTTATGAAATTTGTGATGGACCAGAACTGGAAACCGAATTTTACAACTTCACGGCACTCAATGTTCCCAATGACCACCCAGCCCGAGATATGCAAGACACATTTTGGCTCGACAAGCCAGATTGTCTTTTACGTACTCAAACGTCTAATGTGCAAATTCATACTATGCAAAATAAAAAACCGCCAATGGCAATCATCGCTCCCGGCAGAACATTTAGAAATGAAGCCGTTGATGCATCTCATGATTTCCAGTTCATGCAATGTGAAGGAATGCTGATTGATAAAAATGTCACCGTCGGACACCTATTTGGTACCGCACAAACATTTTTAAAAACCCTCTTCAAAAAAGAGGTTCTTGATATTCGCATTCGTCCAGGATTTTTTCCGTTTGTCGAACCAGGCTTTGAAATTGATATGCGCTGCGTATTTTGTAAAAGTGGCTGTTCGGTATGCAAACGATCGACATGGATAGAAGTATTTCCAGGGGGCATGATTCATCCCAATGTCCTAAAAGCCGGCGGCATTGATCACACACAATATTCAGGCTTTGCCTTTGGTTTTGGTCTGACCCGCCTTGTTATGCTGCGCTACGGCATCGATGATATTCGTTTGCTTTATGGCGGAAAATTAAAATTTTTGGAACAATTTTAACGCAACCAGCAGCTTACTTTTAAGGAGAGTACAGCGATGATCACAAAAGCGATAATTCCAGCAGGTGGCCTTGGCACCCGATTTCTCCCTGCTACAAAAACCACGCCCAAAGAAATGCTTCCACTTCTGGAAAAACCTGCAATTCAATACATCGTTGAAGAAGGTCTCAAATCAAACATTAAAACCTTCATCGTCATCACCAGCAAAAACAAAAGCGTCATCGAAGACCACTTTGACACATACCCAGAATTAGATACATTTTTACGCGCTCACAAAAAAGAAGATCTTTTGGATGGGGTCAACAAAATTATTAATACTGCCAACTTCATTTACCTGCGCCAACGCGAGCCACTCGGCCTCGGTCATGCCATCTGGACCGCTCGCCACACCATTGGCAAGGAACACATCGCCGTCTTTTTGCCTGATGACATCATTGTGGGCGCAACACCTTGCATGTCGCAACTGATTCAAATTGCATTTCAGGAAAAATGCAACGTGGTCGCCGTACAAGAAGTTCCGATTGAATCTACTCAAAGCTATGGCGTGATTGGCATCCGCAAACAATTTTCTCCTAACTTATTTCAAGTCAAAGAATTGGTTGAAAAGCCAAAGCCGGCCGATGCACCATCAAATTTGGCAATCATTGGCCGCTACGTCTTGTCTCCAAATATTTTTAATGCACTTGAAGAGATGCACATTGGCACCGGCGGCGAAATTCAACTAACCGACGCAATTCAGACCTTGTTACTGTCAGGCGAAAAGGTTTTTGCCTACAAAGTCCAGGGTACGCGCTACGACATTGGCACCCCTTTGGGATTGCTCAAAGCGAACCTTGATTTGGCCCTCCGCCACCCCAAATATGCGCCGGACATGATTCAGTATCTGGCTGCGTTTGATCGCGAGCTGGTAGTCATGCAGGGGCAAATTGATACGCTCAAGAAAACACGAACGTCACCTACCATTCAGATGTAAGAAAATTTTTATTCATGCACACAGAAAAGGCGCCAGGTCAAAAACCCGGCGCCTTTGTGTTGTGTAACACTTGTGAGTAACTGATTATAGCTTTTTCATGCCGCGCAGCTTCCAATATTCGCTTACCATGCTGTTTGAACCGGAAATTGCGACAAGGCCATCACGTTCATCAACAGCAGCTTTGGCCTGTTCAAGGCCTTCTGCAAATGATGTACAGACTTTGACCTTAACGTTTAATTCTTTGGCTATAGCGCCAAGATCTTGCGCGTCATGGCAGGTCATATGTCCTGGGAGCGGACAGAAGAAAATTTGTCCATTTACTTTTTTCAATAAATAACGCATCAGCTTAATGGTTTCAATAGCATTGGTTGCTTTGCTCAAACCAATAACCAAGGCAAGCCCTTTGAGTGGCTTTTGGTAATGCATCAAGCGGATACCCAAAAAGAGGTTTGTAAACGCATCAAGATTGCTCGCATTATCAAGCAGAATTGATGGTCTTTCTTTATCAAGCAGCTCAAAACGACCACGAAGCAGGTCAAACTGTTCGTTCCAAAAACTCTTAAGCGTCTTGATAGGATTGAGTTCTGCGTTACGTTTGGCTTCCAACGTTGGACGACCGCGTTGACCCTTTTGGGTTGCAAGCAGATTGCCACGGAGGAATGGGGAGAATTTGCCTTTAATATCTTCAACGTAGATTTGTGCAATGCGTTCGCCAAGTGAGGCTATACGGCCAAAAAGTTGCTCATAAATGTATGGCAAAGCGGCCAGTTTTCTAATTGGCATGGCCCACAAAATATCGCGTTCGTCGCACCACGTTTTAATTTTTTGTAAGCGTAATTTGCTTTGTTCTGCCGAAATAAACCAGGTCCCAGTTTTTGCTATTTCCAAAAGCTCCAATGCCATAGCATCAAGATCGTGCCCTAACAGGCCGCGATTGTCTTCAGCAACACGGGTAATGGCTGCAATCTTAGGACGCAGGTAGGCAGCGGCGTCGTATTTACCGCCGTAATTAACTTCGATTAATGCAACATCAACCTTTTCAGATTGAAAGAAGAGCAGGGCGGCAAAGATTAAAACTTCGTGTGCCGTTGCTTTGATGTTGTGCGCTTCAACAACGTTGATAACTTCGCTGACAGCGTCTGCAAAGTTTTTGTTGGCAATAATTTCTTTATCGAGGGACATTCGTTCGTTATAGGTCAAAACGTGCGTTGAAAGCAAAGTGCCAACTTTAAAGCCTTCTTCGCGCAAAAGTTTGGCTGCAAAATGCAGTGTCAAACTTTTACCGTTCGTTCCACCAACGACAATTGTATCAATTTTGCTTGTGATGTTATTGAAGTGTTGATCCAATTCCTTCATGCGTTGCAATGAGGATTCATGGTATTCTGACGGCTTTAAACCATCCAGAAACTCAATAACTTCGTTATAGTTACGCAGTTTACCAAGCGTAACCTCACTTTTCTTACGTGCTTGTTCTAGTCCGGTTATCATGGTGTGCCCTTTACGTTTTTTTTCTAACCTTTACTAAATTGAGGGTTCCTTACCCCTTTTGGCATTCCACTACTACATTAATATGTGTACTATGACGAGACCAACTTTAATTCTATTAGAATTTTTTGATCGTTCATAAAACTTTTCAATATGTCCAATGTTAAATTATCAGTAATTTTTTCATCTTAAGATAAGTTTGAGTAATTGTCAAACACGTAGGAATCGCCTATTTCGAAGCCTTCTTCGTGATATAATTGCCAGCCTGAATAATCTTTTTCAATTTTCAAAACTGAAGATTTGCATGTGAAACTTTTTAAAGTATTCCGCTCACAAAATGAAAGATGGGGTTGCGTCACCCATCTCTTGCAATTGTTTCTGATTGAAACATAGACTGATTTTGTTTGGGTTGTGGATCAAGAATAAAAAATGGGAGATGTTCATGAAAAGTATACATGGATGGGTAGTATACCTTGGCGTCGCGCTCCAGATCATTTTGTTACCAACAGAAAACATGGCCGAAAAATCACCCCCAACCGGAGGCAGGGAACCTGGACCCTTCACCACAACAGGCAGAACCGCTGTCACCACTGAAGCAGAAGCCGCGCTTCCTGGCGTCGCAAAGCCTATCTCCAAAATGGCTTCGGTTGAGCTACATGCCTACATTGCCACTCTGCTATTCGGACATCCTCGGGAGCTGGCAGGGTACCTTGCCGCACTAGAAACATTAGTAACCAACAACGATGACACCGTTGCCCTTGGTAATGCAGAATATTTTCTTACTTCTGCGCTCAAAGCCTCTAAGGCATCACCTCAAGCAATACAAGCGGCTACCAAACAAATTATCAAGGACCTGCAAGAACCTGGTAACCAACACGCTCAAAAAAGCATCCTCAATGTCCTCAATGGGCGCGAGAATCCGCTGTCCGAATGGATGTGCTTTTCATTCGGGGCCCCAGAACCAACATCACGACCAATCTACTACCAGGTCCAAGAATACGTCATGGTTGTCGGTGCTTGTTTGACAAAACTCCTGACAACACAACTTACCGGCATCAAAGAAGCAACGTTGGCAGCCCTATCAAAACCAAGCAATAACACAACCCCCTTAGAAATTATTGATAAACGGGGTAATAACAACACCTTTCTGCACCTAGCCGCCTCTTTCAATAAATTTGACCTTTTCGAGGCACTCTTTGCACTCAACGATAATAAACTCAATACAATCATCGCAAAAGTTATTCAGAAAAAGAATGTCAACGGCGACACGGTCATGCATGCCGCAATGCCCAGCTGTTTTGAAACCTGCATCGTGCTTTTACAATACCAAGATAACAACATTAGCAACGCCGTTAACCAGGCTCTATTACAAACCAATAACAATCACCAAAATTGTTTTCAAATAACAACAGCGCATGGACAAAGCATTTTGCACAAATCGGCAAGCAGTAGCATTGCAGCCCATCCTTACGGAGTATATATTTTCACAGAGCTTCTCAACCGCCCAGCCCTCCAACCGGCCTTGGGCGAGGCATTCCTCATAGTTAATGCATACAAACAGAAACCGCTCCAAGTCTGGACACACGATGGTGGAGGCACCAAACAAACGCTTTTGCATTTTGCCGCTGAAAAAAGCACTCGTTCTGTGGCTGAACCAGACGATGTCGCAGCAAATGAACGCACAGCTGCCCACAACGCCCTTTTCAAGGCTTTTATCGATAATGGCGATCTTAACATTCGTCCCGAATTTTTTGCTGCGCTCAAACAAAAAGATTCCAAAAGCCGCAATTGCTTTCACATTGCTGCTGCAAGCGGTAATTACACGTTATTTGAATGGTTTTTGAGCAGCGAAGACAGGGCCATAAAAGAAATTTTCGCGCGATGCTTGAAACAAGGAACTGGAAGGTTTCTTTTCGGAAAAACACCAATTGATGTGCTTACAACGCTCGGCCAAAGAGAGTTGGCAAATAAACTTAAAGAATTTGTAGTAACACAGAAAAACGAAGAAAAAGAAATGGAACGTCAACAAAAGGAAGAAGAGGAGCGCCAGCAAAAAGAGGCCGAAGCTCGCGCACAATTTGATCCAGGCACACCCTTCTAGCCGCGCACCCTAGCCCAACTTTGGCTGCGCCGTCTGCAACGCCTGAAATTTAGCACACACGTCGCTCAAAAAGCCGGCAACTTGGTCAGAAAGCGTCATTTGATCTTGTCCAAAATCGTCATCGCCACCAATCAGACGGGCAATGTTACTTGGACGTTTTGGCTGAATCAGTTTGATTTCTTCTTTGATATTGGCCACACGCTTAACTTCATCCAGGGCATCTGAGAATGATCCCAACTTATCGATCAAACGCAGCTTTAGAGCCTGATTGCCGGTAAAGGCTTTGCCGTCCGCCCAAACCTTGTGGTCGTTGGCATTCAGATGGCGACTAGTAGCTACATCAGCAACGAATTGCTTGTATTGATCATCCGTCATGCTTTGCAGGTAGGCTAGCTCTTGTGGATTAATATCTTTCATCATGCTACCAACGGTTTTGTATGTTCCGGACTGCACATAGCGATAGTGAACTTTCCAGGAATTCAATAAATCCTTAACATTGGGAATTTCCAGAAAAACGCCAATGCTACCGACTAGCGAAATAGGGCTGGCAACAATAGTATTGGCCGCCATTGCGACATAATAAGCACCAGATGCACCCATGTTTTCAATGAACGCAACAACGGGCTTGTTTTTCTTGAATCGTTTGAGCTCGCTAAAAATTGCTTGGCTTGAGCCAGAATAGCCGCCAGGCGAATTGATTTTGATCAAAAGTGCTTTGATATCAGAATCTTTTGAAAATTCGTCAATTTTTTTGACGTAGTATGATGAATCAGCAATAAAGCTATTAACGGTCAAATACCCAACCGCTGACTTTGGATACAACGAATCGGTTAGCGCTGTTTTAAAATTGGTGAAGACCATGGGCGCAAACTGCAAAATAAACAACACTACAAGAAGATTTTTTAAAATGGTCCACACATTTGCAGCATTGAAACGCTTTGGTTCATTTTCCATTGCATAACTTTCAGATAATACTCATGATTATTGTTATTTTTCACGACGATCAAGCGTTATATCGGGAACTCGGTCAGATTCGACCGGATTGAAGAGATCAAGACGAACACCACACACCGGGCACACCCAATCAGGATCAAGATTTTCGAATGCTATTACATTGCCCTCAACGTCACGTTCTGCACTTTGAATGTCATACAGATAACCGCATACGGTGCACAGGAATGATTGCATCGACTCCCTTTCCTTGCTTACAATTTGCTAGATTTTTATTAACGCATTCGGCATGTCAATGTGCTTTTTGCACAGTTGCTTACTTTCCTTATGATCTCTGGTAACCAATAAAAGCGAAGAGCGATCGCTCTTGTCAAAAACAATTTTGTGCACAAGGCCGTTTTCAATTTTAATTTTACATGAGATACGCTCAATGTGACCGTCTTTTTCATCCATTGCGGTTTTGATCAGGCTTGTAGCATTGGCAATCACGTTCTGTTCATCAACAGACTTCAAAGAAACGCGTGTCACGCTACAATCAGGCGTTTTATGATAGTCGATATAATGCGTTTTGGTAATAACTTCGGCTTGAGCCCGTTTATGCGAGTCTGATACTGCAAAGACTTGGACGCCAATAAGGGTTAAACCAAGCAAAAGTACTTTTTTGACTGTCATAGTATCTTTCATGGAGTATCCTCCGTATTGATTACAATTAAGTATAGATTAACGTTACTTACTTCCCCCGCCACACCAACAAACTACATTCGGACGCGATTAACGTCGCTTTAATATACACTATTAGAAAAGTTTTTTTATAGACTTAGCGGTTTTACTTCAAATAACACGGGAAACAAGAATCTTTGCGCTTCGGTAATTTACAAACCAACAATAACAAAGAACGTTTTGATCAAAGTAACGTAACGATACCCAAAAAGCCGGCGTATGTCAAACCCATACCCCCACCCAACGGCCAGCGCCACGGATATCTTTGTAGAGCGTTGCTTTGCGATACCCATGCTGCACGAAGATCGAAACCACGCGTTCGGGCTTTTGGCCCACCTCCACAACAAGCGACGGGAGCCCCTTGCGCGCAATAACGCTATTTGGCTTAAGATACGTTCGAGCCTCCTGCGCAATCCATTCATAAAAGGCCAACCCTTCTTGGCCAGCAACCAAGGCCCGCTCGTCCTCCCATGCCAAAATTTCCGGCTGCAATGTTTCATATTCGCTTTTGGCAATGTAGGGCGGATTGGCAACAATGAGATCAAATGACATGCCACTGCAGGAACTAAAGAGATCTGACTGAACAAAAGTTGCATTGGTAATGCTGTTATGCTGCTTATTCTTTTCGGCCAGGTCACACGCATTGGGGTTGATGTCAATGCCAACAACCTGCGCCTGTGGCAACGATTTGGCCAACGCCAGGGCAATACAGCCGCTACCAGTGCACAGGTCCAGTACAGCAAGCGGGACATGCGCCACCGGAGTGAGCTGATCGATGAGCCACGTCACCCATTCTTCTGTTTCGGGACGAGGAATGAGGATTGGCGGCTGAATAAAGATTTCTACGTTATAAAACGGCAGCGCACCAAGCACATAATAAAGCGCCTTGCGCTGCCTAATCCGTTGATCAAGCCATTCGGTTAATCGCTGACTTTGCTCGGACGTCAACACAAGATCGTGGTCAGCAAGCAATGCGGCTTTGGACTTACCAGTAATGTTTTCCAACAGCATCCACGCTTCAGTGAGCGCTTCGTGTTCCGTTAGGTTACACAACGCTAATTGCGTAGCCAAATTTTTAAGTAGTGTATTTAGTTCAGTTGATTGCACAGGCCACCTTTGTCATTTCGTATCACTACATCAACAACAAATTCGACACACCAATCAGTCGTTGCAACACCGAAGCATAGGTATTCTGTCGTTCAATAAGTGTGCGTACATGACCAGCAGCATCGTGCTCATTTTTTGGCACTTTTAATAAATCGTTCAACGTCTCTTTTAATTGCAGCTCTTCGCAGGCCACGTCTTTTGCAAATAACATGAGCAGGCCCTTGGCCGAACCGTAACGTTCTTTCATTTTATCGCGCAACAGCACCGCTGCATCATTATCTGATACACGCTTTTTTGCTTCAACAGCCGCAACAAACTCAACCTGCTTGGCCCAATGCAAATCGTTTAATTTTTTTTCAATGTCTTTAAGCTTGAACTGGTTTTCAGCTGCGCAAGCGTCACCACCTAGCACGATATTGGTTCCTTGCACCACCATGCCTTGAATATTCTGACTTTCTAACATTTCCTTAAACGACATCGTCTTGCCTTGCTCAAGCACCGTTGAAACTTTATCGTGAAGACGCTGAAGCGACGGCATGGAGATGTGGCGGGCGTTGGTGGTTGCATTCATCAAAAAAGCTATTCCTGCAAACAAATATTTTTTCATTGCTTTCTTCCTTTAAGCGATTTTTCAAATTTTTCCAGGAACTTGACACTCTTGAGCCGACCTATTTTTTTCAAGTCACTCTTAGTTTGAGCCAGCGCAGCAATTAAGAGAGGCTCCTTATTTAACTCGCGTGAAAGCTCGCGAACCTCTTTATCGAACTGTGGCAGTTTTTCTGTCACAATCATATAAATTTCTTCATAATCAAGTCCAAAATATTCATGTGAAATAACGTTTCTAAAATTGACAACCCGCCGCCATTCTGGTCGTACTAATTTTGCAATAGCTGCCGCCTTAAGCAATTGTCCTGTTGCTTCACCGATAATCTCAAGCTCTCTGGTAACAATTTTGAAAACGGCTTCATCAGTAACAAATTCAATTTCATTCCTTACTTTTTTCATGTAACGCTGGATGGTCTCAATACTCACCAGAATATCGATCACAAAAAACTCAGGCAGACGTTTAGGCATAAATTATGTCCTCCTTAATATGTTCCATAATAAAGCCACGAACAGAACCAAAATAACTTACATCAACCTTTTTACCGAATTCATGCTCAAGAAATTCTTGCAGTTCACAACGTTTATCAAAATCGTGCTTTTTCATTTCAATAAGCAAATCAATGTCACTTGCCTTGCCCTGCTCACCACGCGCATAAGAGCCGAATAGAGCAATCTTTGTCAGGCCAAATTTATTTTTCATATAACGCTTAT
>Ga0265297_10003002_pt1 | contig 31976 bp, 35 predicted proteins | sample Munlanlwell13791_FD_192502 | JGI IMG/M metagenome (GOLD analysis project Ga0265297, IMG submission 192502) | Leachate microbial communities from a municipal landfill in Southern Ontario, Canada - Leachate well 137-91 | ecosystem: Engineered > Solid waste > Landfill > Unclassified | place...
TGCGCCCGGACAAGTCGCTTATGTCCCCCTCGGCCGCCGCCATGTCCCCCGTGCTCGCCTTGCCGTCCAGCGCGGTCTGCAACCCGCTCACCGCCGCAATCGCGTGGACATTGACGTTGGTCTTGTGATCAGCCAGGTCGGCCTGAACCGCCGCCGCGCTCCCCGTCGTTCCAAACCGAGCATCGCTTTCAACTTTTGTCCATGCGTCCGTGATGCCATAGCCACTTATCGTGTCAGGCGTTCCGGTAATCGTTGACCAGTCCTGATCGTGTGCCAGCGGAGTTCGCGCATCTGTCAGGCGGCTGTCGCCCTCATAAATAATATCGTTCGTAATTCCATACCCGACAATACTGGCCGGCGTATTTGTGATATTCTCCCAATCCCTAAAATACGACGGATCATTGTCCTGCCATGTTCCCGCCCAGTTGCCGGTGTTGGTCGTTACGCCATCTTCGGCAATATGCGTGTCAACTTTGTTGGATAGCCCACCGATCTGGCTGGTATGCAGACCGATTGTGTTTTCGGCGGTATCCAAGTCGTTTGAAATCGCTCCAATCTGTCCAGTATGCAATGCCGCCAACCCTTCCACCGTATCCACATCATTACTGGTCGCCGCATAGTCAACCTGCTTGGCATACGTAGTTTCAACATGATTGGATAAAATGTTGATATTAGTTTTTAGTATGCCATCAGCATAAACCACATAATTGCTTAATGCCATAACTGTTCCTGTAGTTTCCCATAAACCATCAGGATCAACCCAATTTGGATGCACATACACATATCCCGCAACGGCGTTTGTCTTATAATTGATAAAATAATCTTGGTCATTCAAATACAACGACCATGTTACCGGTAGTTTGCCCTGTGCCAACGAGCGATAGAAATTGGTGGTTGCCCCTGTCTCGTAGGAAAGTAATTCACCGTAATAATTTCCAGGCGGCGGGATGTTTGTTCGCGCTATGCTCCACGATACGTTTGTCCCTGAAACCGTTATGCTCCCCGCCGGCACATCGTAATATATCGTGCCCTGTATCGGCTTCGTTATGCGAAATACGCAAGTTACGCCGGTCAAATCTTGGTCATAGCGGAATGCAAATTTTTGGTCATCGTAACCCGATATTTGGAAATTAAAATCATTGAACGAGCCGTCGCAAACATTGGCCAGCACAAGATCAACCTTGTTCGTTTTTTCGGTTACGAGAGCGAGTGATGTGCCAGCGGCAAGTGCGCCGGCCAGCAAAACTACCATTATCTTTTTTATATTCATGTCGCTTCCTTATACTTTTTTTAAGGGAAAATGTCAAGGAGATTAAATTTCTTCAAGGTATCGTAGTGTTTATATTTCAAGCGTCGGATAAGTCGTTTTCTTTCCTTTGGGTCAACCGTTCTCATCCATTCGCCAATTTCTTTCGGTTCAATTTCCTTGCGCTTGGCTTGGTTAATAAGTAAATTTAAATGAACATCGTTGAGGTGGCGAGTATTGTTTTCTTCTTGTATTGCATCTTGTAATTCTTCCTTTAACTGCATCCGTGTTTTTGTTGTTCCGTCAAGATTTTTTAATAATATCTTGCGCCGCCCCATCTCCTTGCTGTCTTGTTCAGTAATTTCAACAGGGGCACTTACCCGCAATATACGACTTATCACCGGAAGTTTAGATAACATAATGAACATTTTTGTATTAAAAGAATCGTCAGTTTCTATTTCCAATGGGCTTTGTAATCCAGAGGCAATCTCTAAAAACGGGTTGCCACCAGGAAGAATTTTTCCTGCACTTTTACGCAACCGTTCTGGCGACAATCCAGTTAATTTGCCAAGTTTTTTCCAGCCTTCAGGCGTAGAGGCATAATATTCCAATTTTGGATCAACCTTTCGTCCTTTCCAAATATCTTCGTTTGACCAGAAATTTTTGTTTGAAACATATCCTAACAAAGCTGATATAATCGGCGGCAAAGATGTTTGTATATCAGCAGGCAAAGCATTTTCAATCGCCATAGTAATCCTGTGTGGTGATGCTTTTCCTGTTAAATACTTTCGCATCAATTCTTGTCCAATAGCGGCAAAAGGCTGTTGCGCCTGCTCTTTGGCAATAGGAATATAGAAATATCGTTTATCCCCATCCTTATCTGTTTTATAAAAAGGAGTGGTAATAACCCATTTGCTCATTTTTTCTGCATCGGAAATTGAATCATTGGCTTCTCTATTTCTGTAATGGTTGATCAACTCTATAATTGCTCCCATCGTGATTAACTGCGCTGTTTTGTAGATAGCTTCAGTAGGTCTGTATCTAAATGAATCTATAACATTCCGAGTGGCTTGTGTGCCAGCATTAAGATAAGGGAAAAAGTTATCTAAAGTTTTAACCAAGTATCCGCCTTGTGCAAAATCTAATGCAGTTCTGGCAACGTAAGTTGCTTCTTCATTGCTTAATCCTTTTTTTAATCCACGTTCGCGTAATGCCAATCGCAACCAGAGTTCGGATGTTTCTCCAAGCCAACTGCCTATTTTACCAATTTGCCTAATGGTTTCATTGCGAACAGAAGTGTATTCTTTCCCTATTCTTCTACCTAATTGCCCCTGTGTGCTTAAAAAAGCCATCATGCCGCCTTCATCAATATAATCTTTCGTCCGTCCAGTCCGATGAATGGCGTCGTGGAATGTTGCTTTCATATCTGCCGCTTGTTGCGCCCATGCTATTGGTATATGTCGGCTATATCCTTCCTTCGGCCCAACAACAAAAAAGTAATGAAATAAATCTCGTGGTATATTAAAAATACTAAACGCGGGATTATAACCAGTTGCCAGAGCTTTTACTGTAGTAGTTCCGCTTAAATGCTTCAACGCAATAGCAGTTTTATTCTTCAACTGTGGATCTGATTCAACCCAATATTTCATCATGTCTGTCGGGCCAACCATTGTTTGCAGTTTTCCTTTAAGCATTACCCCCACCCTGGTCATATCAGGCGGTAGCTTTTGTTCCATCTCTTGCGGCGATTCTATCTTTAATCCCAAAGCATTATCAGAATGTTCTTTTGCCCAATTATACAATGCTTTGTTCGTTTTGTTTTTTGCAATTCTAGACTCAACGCTGGAAATTGTTTCGCCCAATAAATAACTTGTATCATTAAGCAATGATTTTTCGCTTCCTTTGTCCAACGCATACAATCCGCTGTCTCTTACTGTTACCTTGCGACCGCCGACAGTAGATTCTATTTCAGGGTCAATATGTTGAATGAATTTGCGAGGTGAAAAGTTTTGGTGATTCTTTGCCAAATAGTCATGGGTTTCTTTGTCAATCAATTCTGCTTCAAGAAGTTTGTCTATCTGTTTTCGCATAGTTTCATTCCAGCGTTTTCGGGCAACTTCAAGAGCTTCGTATTCCTTCGGATACTGACGTTTGACCTCATCAAGCCACGCCCTATTTTCTTTTGCGCCTAATCCACCTGGACTTTTAATAACTTCCGGCAACTCTCCTTCGGCAAATAGTTCTTTTTGAACCCCGCGCCGCTCTCGCATTAAATTGGAAATTTCAATCGTGCGGTTTGCTTGCACCATATCATTAAAGAGTTTGTCAAGCCGATGCGGAACAGTCTCTTTAATGTAATCATTCGCTTCATTAAATTCTTTATCTGCTTTTGCGCCCCATCCGCGCCCAAGCACTTTTCGGATAATGACATTCTTGCCATCATTTTCAAGCAATCGTCTTATCATCGGAATATCAGCGCCAAACATAGCAGCAGAAACTTCGTCCCTGATTTTATTAAAAGTAATGCGTCCTTTCTCGCTCGCATCCTTGCGCTGTTGGTCAAACATTCGTTCAACTTTTGCCACATCAGTTTCCAAAGTTGACACTTTTGGTCTTACATCCTTTTCAAATCCGATTGCGCCGGCTGTATTGCGTATTCCACGTTTGCGCTTTAATTCTTCCGGCACGGGCATCTCGTCTATCAATTTCTCTTTTTTAGTTATGTTTTGGCTGGTTTTTATTTCATCAACTATTTCTTTGCGCCCTTTATCAGCAATATCAATGCCACGTTTTTTGGCGGATTCCCGTAAATCTTTTAATGGCTTGACAATCAAATCTTTGTCAGTCAGGACGGGAGCTTCCGGCACGGGTTTAACCTGATCGGCGGCGGGCAATGGCTTTCCTTCTGCCACTAATCTTTGGCGTTCAAGGGTTGATAATTCTGTATCTGGAGGTGGGACAGTAGGTTTCCACAAAACATTATTTTCTAACTCTGTTCTATCAACACCGTATTTTTTAGCAAGAGAAGTTATCATAGCTTTTAGTCGTGGTTGTTCTCTTCCTCGTATCCCCCATTCTTCCACTTGCGAAAGTTTCGTTTCTGCTTCGGCAATAGCCTTTCGCATAGGTTCGGAAACAGTAGCCCCCGCCTCGCTCATTTTAGTAGTAATGGCCTTTGCCTTTTCTGCTGTTGGTTTTGGGGCGGGCAGGGGCAAAGATGGTTGTTCTGATATGGGTTGCTCTGTTTTAATCGTTTTTAGAGGTATTGTAGCGCGTTCTTCGGCTATCTTGGCCGCCCCTATCCTCTCCGCCTCACCCGCTCGCGGCGGCTCAACTCTCGCGCTGGCTTCCACCCGGTCTTGCGTAATGTCCCGTAAAGGTATGCGTCCTTCCGTTCCTGCGACCAGTCCTTCTTCGCTAACTGGCGTTTCAACTTCCGCTCCAATTCTTTCGGCATCTGCCACCTCCGGTTTCGTTATGGGTTGTTTTGCCTGTTCAATTTTGGCAATTCGTTCGGCAACCGTTTCGGTTGTCTTTGGCAACTCTATTTGCTCGCGTGGCAGAGCTTCGGTTTGTGCGCGTTCAATAGCGGCTTCCCATTCGGCGCGTTCCTTCAACGGCACTCGTTTTATGTTCTCGGCTATTTCCGCTGGCGTTTTGGCAATCTGCTCTATAGCTTCCTTGTTGCCCCGCTTGGCCGCTTTGACCAGTGTTCCGAACATGGTATTGATAACAAACGGCGGCAACCCTTCGGCCAACAATTCGCTCACCCACTCATCGGGTTTGCCTTTAGCCGCTGCCGCTTCCTTTGCCCTAGATATAGAATAATCACCGGATATAGCCCCCAAAGCATTGTTGCCTATGATATTGGCCGTCTTTGCCATCCAGTCTCGCGGCAACTTACTAGCCGGAATTGGCATAAGCATAAGACCGGCGGCATGTGCACCGGCTTTCATTTTTTCAACATCATCGCCTGGTGTTGTCGCGGCCATTAATGTCGCAAATTTTCCAGCTTCAACTATGGCATTACGGGCAGTTGCACCTTTGCCGTGAAATCCTGACACTCCAATCGTTGCCAACAACAGAGCGGTATTGATAGCTGAATCGGCTATCCCCTGCGCCACTTCCGTCGCCACTCCACCTTCTTTGCGTATCTCTTTACGAATTTGCCCTTTGTAGATATTGACATCCGTAAGATAATCTTCAATCTTGCTCTCTACTTTCTTTTCCAGTCCTGCCAGCCCTATGGTTTCTCGTAGTTTTTGAATCGTATTAAGAACAGGCATAACTTGGCCGCCGCGTTCATAAATAATTTTATTGGTATCCAAAATACCTTTAACGCCTGATAAAACAAATTGGTTTATTGTTCCAGCAACCGAATCAACAGTCCGTTGCACATCGCCAATCCAATCGGAAGGGTATATTTGCTGTTCTGGTTCAGGCGGTAAAGCGGCTATTGTCTCTGTTTCAACCGGAGGTAATTCTACTGGTGCTGTTTCTTTCGGTGCTTCTGGCAGCAATTCCGCTACTTGGCTGGCCGGCATCCATCCTTGCGCCGTTAATGTCTGCCGCTTTTCCGGCACTTTCATTATTGTTTCCGGTTCTGGTATGTCAAGATACTCGCGGTAATAGCCCATTTGTATCGGGTCAACTGGTTCGCCTCTATCAATCTTGTCCTGTAAATCACGGATAAGTTGTTGCTCGTGAGCGCGGATGTCGTCAACCTGTTTGAATTCCTGCACCTGCGCCACCCGCTGTTCGGGCGTTGTCGGCCTGAATAGCTTGGCTCGCTCGGCCTTTGTGCTGACAAACTCCGGTTCGGGGATTTCCCCAAGAGTCAATGCGGGGATTTCCAGCCGTTCGTCATCGTAGGCTTGCTGTTCTGGCGATTCACGCCCGCGACCGGCATCAATGGCATCCAGTCTAGATAAAACCCCGCTGGTTTGGCGTTGCCTTGTCTCATCTATTTCATCTAATCTGTCTAAAACGCTTGCCATTACCACTCTCGTTCTTTGGCGATTCTTTCGGCGGTTTCCCTGTCAATCCTGCCCGCCTGATAAGCGGCTACAAGTTCATCTGCATTTTTGAATTGCTCTGGCTGTAATTTTGTCTGTATTGCTTCGCGCCCTGCTGTAAGTTTTTCCACATCCCGTTCTGCACCAAACGGCAATGTCCTTGCCATTTCCTTATCATACCAGAACTTTTGATCTTCCAAACGGTCTATAACATCTCTATGAAACTTCTCTTCCGCCAAAGTCTTTGCATTGTCTAATCTGACTTGAGCTTTCCGTTTGTAAAACTCCAACTCTTCAAGTTGAGCGCGTTTGGCCGCTTCTGTTCCTGGTATCTTGCCAAGTTTCTCTAACTTTTGCATGTCATAATCGGCCTTCCATTCGTCCCTCGCGGTTTTTAAAGATTCGCGCAATTTAATATTTGCCGCCCGATTTTCATTGCGTATGGCCTCCAGCTTTTCTTGTGCGGGCAACTTATCGTATTGCGCCCATTTCAAGTCAAGCGCAGATTTGCCAATTTCAATCCGCTGGCCGGCCTGTTCAATCCGTTGTGCCGCCTGACCTTCCTTCGTAGTTCCATATAATTCTTTTGGAGTTTTGCCAGCCAAGTATTGTTCTGCTTTCATTCCGCGCCGCGCTTCCAACGCTTTCCGTTGTTTAGTCAATAAACCTTCTAACGATTCTGCTTCCATACCTGGAATAGCAGTTTGCAACTGCAATGACTGTTCAATATCTTCTAACGATTTCGGAATATACTCCCCGCCAAGTGTCCGCCGACCGCCTGTCGGCTCAAAACTGACCCCGCCGGATAACCCCGTATGCGTTCTTGCCCGTGGAAACTTGGATGCCATTGCGCCGCTACCGCTACTTGCCCCTCTCGTAGAAACCCTTGTGCCACCCCCACCAGCCCCGACAAAACTACCCCCTTGCGGCACTCGCCGCGTTCCGGGCGTTGTCGGCTGTTGCCTCCGCTGTCTCTGCATCCGTTGAAATTGGTTGACATAATCCATGTAGTTGTCAAATACTACTTTTTCACCCGGCCCTAAATCATCCCACTCCTCTGGCGATAACAGCCGGTCAAAAATACTGAATCGCTTTGGCGTATCTACCGTTCCCGCACCGTAGGGGTTAAATGATAAATCGTATATGTTGCTCATTTGTTTGATTCCTTTTGTTGTTACCAGTATTTATTACTACAATAATTAAAATTATACTCATATTTAACTAAACGACCAGAAAAAGTAGTAGGAAAAAAGAAACCAATTTTCTTTATAATTCCTTTGTTTGTTGGCATTGTAATATCCATGTAAGGATAACTATTGGAAAGTGCTAATGCTTCATCTTCATCCCATCCTATATCGGCATTATAATATTTCTGCCCATTGTTTGTTGTTATATAAATATGGGCTGGAGGAAAAGCATAATAAGTATTCGTATCCGTCATTGCTACTCCTTCTTCCCATTCGCAATAAAGTTCATATTCATAATTTGTGCCGCTATAAAAATTATCAATAGTAGGCTTAAAATAAAAATTTTCATCTACAGTTACTTTAGCAGTCAGTTGTGAAGAAACATATATATTAGTATTAAATTCCGACATAGACCATTGATAAGTTCCCATTTTTTTATACATACCAAAATCATAATTAACTTGTCCTAACGCTGGATTTCGTCCAAATTGTTGAGTAACTGTATCGCTAGCTATAAGAAAATAATGTCCTAGCGCAGACATTCCATAATTATTGGTTGCGCATATATCATAATCTAAAAAATTAGTAGATGATCCTCTATACCAGAGCCATTTTGCGCTTTCTTTAACATCATCAGCGGATAAAATTTTTACTATATTCCACTCTAATTCAACATCATTAAAAATATGATAAGGGTATCTTTGAACCCACGGAGGATTACTAGAAAATTGACCTGGAAACATATATAAACACCAATCAAAATTCCAATTAACACCGCCATACTCTTCATAATAACTATCATCAAAATTAACACCATAACAATTCCCCGTTGTTGCTACTCCATACAACTGAGTCCAAGCAATATGAAAAATATCGCCACAATAAAACTTAGGATACTCCCTTAAAAACTGCCTTGGCCAGACATATCTTGTTGATGCTGGCCTATTAGTATTCAAAGAAATATCTATTGTTGGATTTGTATGAACAATCGTATTTAATGCCTGTAAAACTTTATACCGCTCCTGCAACGCCTCAGCATAAATCTGATGTGAGTAATCTCCGAAAGTAGCTGCGTTTGTTCCTATTGCTGGCACTTGCGTAAATTGATTTGTTTTGTCGCCAATTCCAAGTTTTGCCCATAAACTTGTTACAGTATAATTCTGATAAAAAGAAGACCCACTATCCATAATAATTGTATCTGGATCGGTATAATATGGCACAAGCTGTTTAATGGTCGTATCTAAATCATCCATCATGCTTTTATTAATGTAAAACCCTATAGCATTTGTAACATTCTCGGCAACTCCATTCGTATTTATCCATGTCCGAACATAACTCGGCGGCGATACCCGATAAGCCACCGGATTTGTTTGGTATTGCGTCGCCAAACATCGCTCGTAAGTTCCAATTGCAATCGGAATAACATCAATCTGCTGGACATATTTGCGCTGATTGTCAATGACATAAATCGTCGTGCCGGTTAGCACAATGCCAGTCAAGGCGACCCACCCATATTTTATTTGTTGCCATGAAAATGCCATATTACACCGTACCAAAAGTTCCCGGAATCATAATGTTTCCAATATGTCCAATCTTTGATAATGTCGCCACACTATTCACCAATGTCCACGTATGCAAAATCCGACGATAGGTTAAAGCATCCATCGTTGGCCGCGTTTCGCTTCCGACAATCGTGGGTGTATATCCACTTCCATAAGTGTATTGCACGTAAATATAAAATGTTCCTGCACCTGTTACGGTTATATTTGCCGCCGCTACTGCCTTATACGCCAACATGCTATCCTGTAATTCGCCGGCATTTACCGCTACTACATCCGTAGTCGGCGTTTCAAATCCAAATTCCCAATCTGACCAGTCAGTTATTCCTCCACCATCACCAATCTCCGTTCTATCCAAGCCATTAACATCAAACCATTGGCCTTTGGCTACAGTTCCACAACTCGGATTCGGAGTTACCCGCCGGCGGCGAAGCACCTTGTCGCCAAATGTAATATCGTTCACTTCCCAAAATTTTAATGCCTTTAAGCATTTCCGTATCCTTGCTACTTCCGCCCGTAATCCTTCCAAGGGATCGCGCTTTGATTTATAATTGAATACTGACATTATTTTCCGGCCTTATGTTAATGCCTCAGGATAAATCTGGACGGCACTCCCGTCATCTGTATCGCAATATTCTTCAGTAGATAATGTAATTGCCGGTGTAATTTTCACGGTTGCAATACCTGCCACCGCAGTTGCATTTTCCGTAACCCGATATGTATCACCGCCGATAGAAAATTTTGAATATAGATAGACTGTTTCAGTTGCATTACGAAATCCTGAAATTTTCAAGGTAGTATCATCTTCGGCCGGCGGATTCTCTGTATCTGTTAATAGCAATCCGGCATATTGCGCGGTTCTATACTTGACTTCTGACGTTGTTGCGCGTGCGAATAAAGTCCGATACATGGAATATGAACCGTCCTGCTCGCGTTCATACCAGTTTTCAAGAATAACTGGCGTATCGTATCCAGAAAGCGCGGTATCAAACGACACACTCGTAGTATAGGGATACAGACCCGCAATAGACGTGCTGGCAACATTCATCCAGCGCGAGGTTTCAATAACTGTGCCGCGAGCATAATACATCCAGGCATTTTCATTCTGCTCTTCAACCTCGTAATTATGCTTGACAACAAATTTATTACTTGCGGATAAATCGGTAAAAAATCCTTGTCCTAATGTCTGAATAATTACATCAGAACCTTCAAGGTTTTGCCCGCTGGCTGGCCGACTTTCATTCTTGATAACACGGAATGTGCCGGTTATCGCCGCGCCATTCATATAGGGATTGGTAACGCTCTTTACAGCATGGAGCGTATCAATTATACTCTCGGTATGCGTCCGGCCAATACCGTAAATAGCCCGAACCATAATCTTTGCTGATGGATTTTGCGGATCATCGTTGTATGCTTCCTTAACCCATAAGCCGTCTGCTATTGCTGTGCGCCATTTGTTTGCCATAATGATTCACAATCCATTTTAACGACGATATTGACCAACGCGCCACGATTCATATTGCGAAGGTGATAATGCCTCTCCGCTTTGACCGTATGCTGATAAATATTGGTCGTATTCTTCTTGGTTTGTAGCATACCGTTGAATATCATTAAAAGCACCACGTAAGCTTTGAAAACGTTTATCTTGTTCGGGAGTTAAAGGAATACCCCTTGCCAATCGTAAAGAAAAACGATCTAGTTTATCTTTAATGCCAGCGGAAACAGTCTCAAGATATTCACCACGCATTTCAACATCCATATCACGCATGACACTCATCATGTTCCATAAAAACGGCGTAACATTTGGCCCTGCCGGTTGCTCGGATGCTTGGCTTGCTGTTTCACTTTGATACGTCGTTCTTTGCGGAATGTTACGTTGAGATGGAGATGGAATCGGCCCTACGGGTTTCGTCGGATCAACCGCCGGTTTAGGAGTTCCGGGCCATCCTTGTAACGAACGTTGCATTGAAGAAATCCCTAATTCAGATGCTGGTCTTGGAGGCATAAAATTACCAGATGGTTTCGGTATCTGTTGTGCATATTGCATTTGATCTTCATACAAACTTCTAAAAGCCATATTGTTCTTCCTTTCTATTGTTACTTATTGCTGTATCCCATAATGCCGCCGGATTTTACGTGGCACAATATTGAATTGATATACAAACTCGCGCTCATCGCCGTAATCCGCATCGCAAATTTACGGCAGGCCAAAACATTAGTTAACGGCAATAATGCCAGTCCATTGTCATTCGCTGGCCGAATCGTGAATTTGTTTTCTGTTTTCCATGTGTCATTAATCTTGACATCTATGTTTACTGTAGCATAATCAGACGCATTATATTGATATACCAAACCGATTTGATCAACCACCAACGGTTCCGCTTCCTGCCCCACCAGCGTCCGGCTTGTGAACCTGAATCCGCTGGTATTATAATCGTAAAGTCCAACTTGTTCGCCAATATCAATAATAAATTTCGTCGCAGTTGTATAACCGATTATCCGCCGTTTTTGGAAATCAGCTTTTAACGATGTTACTGTCGCACTAGAAAACGCGCCTAAATTATTCCGTATCGGCAAAGTAAGTTCTTGTATCTGCTGGCCGTTATAAGCAAACACACCATGAGTATTCGCCCAAATCAGCGTGTTATCCATAACGATTACGTCCGCCGCTACCGGCAACCCGCTAGCCTGTTTAAGATATTCGGCAACAAAGCCATCTCCAGGATTATCCGCATTTCGGATGATATATATGTGGTCGGACTTGAATATAGCCACATTGTTGCCGAAAGGAATAACGTTGGTTATATTAGATGATTCGTAATCAACCGGAATATAACCCAAGTCTTGAATGAAATAATTTGAATCGTAATTTGGCGCACCGTAATAGAGCGTCGTGCCGCCGGCGGTTACATATCCCCAGAGTCGATTGTGGGCGTATCTCCACGTGCAAGTTGCCGGCGCGTATGTCGGTGCGCTTACAGTTGCTATGCCCGTCCACGCTGCTCCAGATGACGGCGAGGAGTCTGCATATAAATAGCCGTCTTTGTCAAGACCCATCCCGTATGCCTCTGGAGTTTGTCCATCAACAAGTGATTCTGGCGCAGCGTCTTTGGCAAGCGTAGCTGGAAACTTCTGTGCAATAGGCACCCAATCTGGTTCTAGATTCCCGCGAATTGGCATTAGGTTGTTCTCCTAGTATAACTACTGCCATCAAGGTTCATCGTAAATCCACCAAATTCTGCAATATCATCACGCGCCGCACGGTTCATCAATCGTTGTATGTCCACATCCAAAATTTGCATTTCAGTAACAGATGAATAACCGGCTTCCTGCAATCGCCGGAAAACCATCGTTCTCAGTAGTTCGTGATACTTGACTGGAATCGTTATTGTTCCGCTGGTATCATTTACCTCTGCCGGCAGTTTATAATAAAGGAATGTCAAACTATATGTATCATCAGGAGTCGGGGAAAGATAAAGATTCGTTCCCATGATATAGGCATACGTTGGTGCGCCGGTGGAAGAACCATCTTCGTAGAATGTAGATGAGTGCCATTGGTCAATGGTCATCAGTTCTATTTCGCTGTCCTCTGTGGTGTTGCGAAGACCTCCCTTAACACGATAAGGAGTGCAAAAATCAGACGGCAAAGCAACCGTGCGCGTATCGGCGGTGGTTGTCAGCGTCGCAGATGTGCGTAGGAATCCCCAGTTGCGGGTTACAGCAATTTCATTCTGCGAATCATTCAGGGCAGACCAAAAATCGTTGGCAAAGCGAGTATTGTCCGGGCCTTGTGCAAACCGATATTGCGCCGATTGCAGGAGCGTTTGTGCTGTTGCCATGATTGCTCCTTATTCATGTTTATAAATTATCGTAGTTAATGTCGTTTGAGCATTAGTAACAGAATTCGTTATAATCATATAAATAACTTCGTCCAAAACGCAATATCGTTGCCCATCGTTCGTAAAAGCCACCGCCCCACTGCTATCATGTCCATTCAATCGCGGGTAAAACGATACATTTGTGGAGATAGAATCGCTGTCAAACAAGACGGTTGACGTTTCCGACAATATGTTTGAGCTTATCAACCTCAAATCAACAGGCATCGTTGTTTCCGAAAACTTAATATCTATGCGTTCAATGTATCCTGTAATTTTAGGAGAATTAACTTGATTGGCAACAGCCGTTTTTTGGTCTGATTTCAAAACGACTTTATCCAATGAACCGGCTAACAACCATCCAGTTTCAAGTGTAAAAATTGAAAATATTACAACTAGAAATCTCATATTATTCCTTTCGGGTTTATTAGGAAAGGGGAGGGGAAATCTTCCTCCTCCCCGTCCTTTTACATGCTATACACTTGCTCTGCCATTACGGAGCCACATCAAACGCCGGCGAGCTCACCACAACGCCGTTGTGCTGAACGGTGTTGAAATACAGACCAGCCTGTTCGCCAGTCATCGTGATTTCCAGTGTGCTCAAACCGTCTGCCTTGCTCGTCCAAACGGCATAAGCCGTTGACGCTCCGCCGCCGGCAAGAACAGTAGTGCTGTCAGCCCCAGCAATTGACGTAACGTTCGTCCCAACTGCCGCTCCACCTGCCGACTCTGAAAGCCATCCAGTCAGATGTTGCACTCCGGCAATAGACGACTGGAAAGTAACTGTCGCCACCAAGGCAGCGGTTGTTACTCCTGAAACTTGCGCGATTGGAGCAACATAGTCCGTTGTGGACGATGCCACTGAAACGAGGCCCGCACCATTGGCTTTCAGGATACCGCTTGCATTTCCAGCACCACCATTCGCCAGAGGCACAACACCGTTCAGGTTGGTCGCACTCGCACTCACGCCACCGTTCAAGTCGCCGTCGGCAATATTGGTCGTCGCAATAAAGGCCGCTGAACCAGCAATCGTGGAATCGGCCGCACTCAAGTCAATACCACCGAGAACCGTAAGCATCCGGTCTGATGAATCAAACTTGAGAACGTTGGTATTGCCCTCGTCGTAGCATAGAATATCACCAGAGGCAGCATTTGCTCCGCCATAACCGATGAGCAGGTCTTTTACCAACTCAACACGACCCCTTTGAGTTCCAGATAATGTCATGGAAACCACATTCGTGCCAGTTCCGTCCTGACCATAGATAGCCGCACCATCAAAATATGCCGAGCCAGACACTTGAAGTATACCTTCAATCATCACGTCCCCGCCTGCCGGAGTAAGGGTAAGATCGCCGGATGCCGTATCAATTTCACCCTCAATCTGCACTTTACCATCACTAACCGTAAGGGCATATACGCCGTCGGCATCAATCACCAACGCAGCTTCATCGGCCGTATCGGCAGTATCGCCAGTTCTGGCATCGGTAATCTTCATAAGCGGCGTGCTGGCCGTGCCTGCCTTATTCGTCTGAGATATGTCAATTTCATTGCCCGAAAGCGTCATATTAATATCAACGTCGCTGTTATTGACTTCCAGTTCACCGTTTAGTGTAGATTTACCACCAACTGTTATGTTGGTATTAATCGTGGCATTATTCACAACCAAAGTGCCATTAACACTAATCGTGCTTGCGGTTATAGTTGGTGCGCCTATATTGCCGTTTTTGTCAATATAAGTCTGCGGATTTGCCTCTGTGCCATACCAATTCGCAATGTTGGACTTGTAATCGTTGGCTATTACATTTCCAGCAAGGAAACATGACGCACTCACCGCCGCCAAAAATATCAATGCTGACTTGTAGGGGCCACCACCAACACGACCATCTCCGTCTAAATCAGCACCGAGCGTCTTTTCCATCCAGTTCTTTATTTTACGAACCGTAAATGCAATATTGGCAACTTGCTTTCGTAAGTCATTACTTTTATCACCTATCACTTCTGCTGCTTTTTCAATCTTTATTTCTTTTTTTCCGCTCATTTTTCTATCTCCCTTTTGTGGGGTAGGCCGCCGGATGTTATTTCCGGCGGCCCTGACCTTTTTAGTTGTTGTTAATTACGGCGTGCCATCAGTGCCGTAAATCTGATACCAGTCATACGGAGCATGACTTAACCGGCATGTAATCGTCCACATCTTACTGCCATTACGCGCCGTAACTTCAGGCACAACATCGGGTTCCTGGCGCATGTAAAACCGGATAGGCTTATCTTCGCCTGTAACCCACCATGCCGTGCTAGATGACAGATAATGACCGATGAAATAATCCAACCCGCGAATGCGAATTGCGTTGGTTTCGTTGGTCGCTTTATACGGCGTTTCAATAGACTTCAATATCTCAATCGCTGTCCGCTCAAGAGCAGGCGGAATGATCAGCAATTTCGGCATCACCCGGACGGGATTACCTTGATGGTCTTTCAAACCACTAAAGTTATTAACCGCCGCCCAAAGCGAATCCGCTCCAAGAGTAACATCGGTAGACGGACGATTGGCTTGAGCTTCCCCGCCAGCACCAATAAAGGTAGCATGACTGGTAGCACAAAGCGTTTCGTCTGCCGTGTCGCTCGCGCCCACCGTGCTAACGGTGAACGAATTATTGAGGTCGTAAGCACCTTGCGTTTCAATGCGGTGTGCCATTGCTTTCCCCATACTAGCTGCTGTTTGCTCAATAACAGGGAACCGCGCATCATCCATTGATTCACGAGATGCAATCAAGGTGAAACCGTATTTAACGTGAGTCCACGTGCGAACCGGCCCTTCCTGGAACGCAGTTTCGGGAGCATTTTCATACTCACCAAGAACGTTCGGCATAGGCAATTCGCCATACAGTCCAACTTTTTCATACTGATTCTTTGACCCAAGAACCTCGCACCACCGATTTTTTTCTTCTGGATGCGCGTTAAGGTATTGATAAAACACCTTATTTATTCTTGCATCATAAAGATTACTAACATTTGCAGATACAATAGCCATAACTTATTCTCCTTAATTAATTACGATTGCAGAACTCTGGACTGCATACCACCTAAGAACCGGAAGATCACGCGAGGATTAGTATCTCCAACTGCGCTCACCAGTCCAACAACTTCAACCTTTTTTGTAGTCTCATCAGCAATATCAATATACCAATTATTGCCAGACGCAATAAGGGAATAACCCTTACCAATCTCTGACCCTAGCAATACATAATCGGTAGTATTGTTGATTAATGTTCCTTCAAACAGGTTGTAATCGTTTGCCTCATAATAAGGCACGGATGACCCTGCCGTTCCAGTAGCATCTTTAACTGCTACACCTACAATTTCGGTAGCATCAGTTCCGCCAGCCCAAACTTCAATTTCACCACCATCATAGACAAGCGGCGCACCGGCTTTATAGGTCTGGCCGGTCTCTTCACCCAACTCGCGCTCTTCTATGAATCCTTCTTTTGCTTCCTGTCTATAAATAGACAGGGTTCGTTTTGCATGAGTTTTCGCCATAGTTATTAATCCTTATTATGATTGCAAGGCTCTAGTTTGCTTGCCACCGAGGAATCTAACAATGACGCGAGGATTAACATCACCAACAGGGTCAATTAATCCAACGCACTCTACAATAGCAGGGTTATCCGTGCCAGTCGCAGTAACATCAACATACCAATCGTTGCCGGAAGCGATTAGTGAATAAACTGAACCAACTTCCGAACCCAATAAGGTATATGCGTCAGTTCCCTCTATCAGCGAACCTTCAAACAAGTTATAGTCATTCGCTTCATAATAAGGCACATCCGCCCCTGTAGTTCCAGTGGCATCTTTCACCGCAACACCAGCGATTCTGGTGGTATCAGTTCCGCCAGCCCATATTTCCAACTCTTTGCTAGTCGCATCATAGACAAGCGGCGCACCGGCCTTATAGGTCTGACTGGCTTCTTCGCCAGGCTCATGATCCCATATAATGCCTTCTTTGCCTTCCTGTCTATAAATTGACAACGTTCGCATTACTCGTGTCGTTGCCATACTTTATTCTCCTTCTTAATATTTAATTAGCAGGTTCATCAATAGAACTCCTGCTGGTAACTTCGCTGGAATCGTCTGACTCAATTGCCAGACCGCTTTTTCTAGCCATAGAACGGGCTTCCATTTTAGCATCATCTCCAGCTTTAACGTATTGTCGGGCTTGTTTTTCTCTTCGGGCATTAACCATGTGTTTCGGGCAACACATTAAAATCCTATCTCCCCTTATTTTCATCTGACCATCACCACATTTAGAGTTTTCAAGAGGATTGCCTATAATAGTTTCTTTGCCATTTGCAGGAATATATCCCTTCATAGCAAAATCACTCATTTCAATATCATCGCTTTTGCGCCCCCATCTGTATTCCAAATCAGGCCGTTTATTACCAACAAACCAGGGATCAACGTTGGTAAAATCTGCTACAATATCAGCTTTTTTAATTTTCTTTGCATCATTCATTTTGAACAGTCTCCTTAACCATTAGCATATTGCGGACGATTACGTTTAGCCATTTCTCGCGCTTTAGCCGGGTCAGACCAGTCAACCATCTCTTTCTTTGAAGAAAAGTGATTTTTCCCTTTTTCAATTACTTCACTATCATGCGCCCAATCTGGCAATTTAACACCACGTTGACCAGTTCTTGTTCCGCCAGTGTCTCCAGCTAAATCCCTTTCACGATTTACTTTATCACTCATTGCTTCACGTTTATTGTCTGCAACTGCTTTTCCGCGTCCAATCCATTCAATCTTCTGTTCAAATGTTAGATTCGCAAGATCGGGACGTTCATGTTCCAGATTTTCAACAGCGTTTAACAGTTTTGCTTTTTCAGGGTCAAGAGATACCGACCTTTTGAAAGCCCTATTTTCGGCATCGGCAATTCTTTTTTCATACTCTTGCCTTTCCAAATCACGGTCAAACGCCACATCCCTCACTATTTTTTTAATTGCTTCTTTCGGATCATCTTCAAACTTTTTAGCAACATCGTCCAAATACTCGTCAAAAGTTTTATGAGGAACATCAACAGTCTGTTGTGCTTTCTCAAGATTACGAGTCCTACTAATATATTCCTGATTATCTTTGAGCCGTTTTTCCAAAGCAATTTTAGCTTCTTCTGCTTCCTTAACTTTTGCTTGGAAATCAGCCTTTTCCTTTTCATACTGCTGTTGTAATGCAGTTATTTTATCTTCTGGTTTTTCCTCTAATTTTACCTCATCTGGCAAAATATCGGGCTGTCGTTCTATTACGGGCAATTCGGGCGTTTGATTTTGACCAACGGGTTGATCTTCATTTTCTTTGGGCATTTGCGTTCTCCTGTTTTAGCCTACGGGCATAGCTTCTTGTTACACGGGCACTTGACTTCCCGCCTGAATGTTTCCCATTTCGGCAGAAATAGCTTGACCAGACTCTTCACCAGGCGTGGGGGGCATAGAACTCGCCGGCTGCCCGTTTATAGCCGGGAAAGAGTTTATACCCCCCATCGCGGTTTCTGATCGTTTCAAAGATTCGGTCTGCATAATATGTTGACGAATAAAATTAACGTTTGGATTTTGTTCGCGCTGTGCCTGCCATTCGGCTTGACGATGAATGGATAAATGGACATCATGTAATTCGCCCATCTCCGGTTCATCCCACCGGCCATAAACAAGCAACTCATTGTTTTCCCACAAAGCAGCTTTAATTGCTTGGTCTTTTGCAGGAATAACTACAAGTTCTGCTGGATTTTCAATACCCATTGTTCGCGCAATCCGCAATATCAATCTAGAACGTGCAGTCTGGTCTTGTATCATACCAAATAGCTGTATAAGCCCTTGTATTTTTTCGGTTTTACTCATAACCTCCATGACGCCACGAAGTTCAACATTGTAAATATCATTCAGGTCAAATTGAAATTCTGAACCAACCTGTCCAATCTGGTCAGTTATATCTTCAACTCTCATAAATAAATGAACATATTGTGAAAAACGACGCATATACTCGCCTATTAACGCATCCTCAATAGAAGCCATATCGCTAAATATCGGCGTAGTTGCCGCTACTTTTGCACCCATATACTCACTCGCGCTTGTCCGACCACCCATAGCCGCACCGACAACCGCATCTGTGGTATTCATTATCTCGCGCACCTTTTGTTCGCAATATGAAATGGAATTCATAATAGTGCCAGTCATATCAGTAATTTTAAGTTCCATTAAAGCACTCTGAACGTCTCCGTCAACGGGAATAACGTTTGAATGTCCAAAATTATAATTATCCATTTTAACGCGAAGGGGATCACATACAATAGACCGCCTTAAATTCTTTGATCGGTTGTCAATCATTTGATTGACACTAACGCAAATCTGATCGTAATAAGTTTCAATCTTTTCGCCTAAACTGATAGGATACATGCCAATATCGTCTTGTGTCTGATGCGCGGCAAGAATAGGAATTCCGCTCGGAAATATATTAGCACGTATTTCAATAATGTCGCCAGATTCGGGATCGCCCAACATTCGCACGCGGCATCTAGTTTCAGCCCCATTATCGTCCCATTCACCAGTTTGCTTATTAATAGGCAGATTAACCCAATGAACCCAATGTTTATATTGTCCTTTTGTTCTATCCGTTAGTGTCCTATTAGCATTATCAAAACGATCTGATTTTGCACTAGTGAATTGTGTCGCATTTTGCGTCTCTTTATATTTTTCAAACTTGTCGTGAAGGCTCTGGTCGCCATCCTTCTCAAAAATCTTAATCTTGTTTTTCTTAATATCTGAAATAAGTTTTGTCCACGTAATAGGAGTCCGCACCGCAATTAATGGCTGTGCATCAATCGTATCAATGTTTTCGTCCAGATATAAAGAATCAAGCGGGATAAATTCAAAACGTGGTAAATTGTTTCTGGTAACAAGTTTGGACTTACGTTCTCCAGATTCTTTATCTCTATAATCCATATCTATGACTTGTTTATCCCATGGAATCCCAACAAACGCAGTCCCATTTTTATAAATATCATAAAGGCTTTGTTTAAGATTACCCTTAAAATTACTCTCCCGCATTGATTTTCGCACAAGCAATGTCATTATCTCTGCATTACGAGCCCGGACGGTATTCTGCCCCTCGTTGTCCATAATGCTGGTATAACCATAGGAATAATTTTCAACATTATCTGTCATGGTTTTAAAAGCCATAGACACGAGTTGATTAACAGATATATGAAAAACGCCAGTTGCTTCATTTGCTCTATTCTCTTCCTTAACAGACGAATCCGGTTTAACGCGATACATTTGGTCATTTTTCTGCCAGATTGATTCAAGTTCTTCCCTGTCGCTGATATTAGAAAACAAACTGCGTATTCTCTCTTTTGTCTTTTCGGCAATAGATTCGTTTTCGGCGTAATTAGGGAATAACTCTTGGAGTGTCTCGGCAGATGTTTCCGCCAAGTTCGGTGGCTGTGGTATTTCCGGCTCGCCTATCGCCGTATATGGAATATCAATGTTTTCCATGATTACAAAAAAACCCCGTCAAACATTTCTTTTGTTCAAAGAAACACAAAACGGGGTATGTTCCTATTTATCTAATAAAATGATATAACAGTAATCTAATAAAAAGTCAAGCAAAAAAATAAAATTATTTTCTCAATCCAAAACGCACAAAATATCCTTTTCTTCAATCAACCTGCATTTAGTATCATTCTCAACACAAATCATTCCTTTATTTGTCTCAAAATATACACGCTTTTCTGGTTTAACCATCTTGCAATCAACACCAGTTCTAACCACGGTTCCCCAAGATGCACCAGATTCAGTCTTATCTGATAAAACAATATCTCCTGTCCGGCCACTTGGCCTATCCATTCGTATCATAACCCATGCACCCATCGGTATTATACGCTCTACATTGCCAGCAACTACATCTATCACGATTGTTGCCAGAATGTATTTATCCTCGGTAATTGCCATATTGCGTTCATTAAACGGTAAAACGGTATATTCCTTCCAATAAAGAATCTGATCGCCTTTAACAATGTTTTTAACACCTTCTCCAATTTCAACCACTTCCGCCCGACTGCCGCGTTCACGATACACTTCAGGTATTATAATGCCACCCTTTTCCGCGATTTCATCTTCGCGCTTTATCAGCACGTGTTTTGCCAGGGGAATGAAGTTGTCGGGTATATTATCCATTTTTTGCCCTTTCTTTTTCCATTAATTCAATTTCCCTGCGTAGTTCTTTGATTCGTTGTAATATCAACGATATTCCATAAACTGTTCCAACTTGCTTGCCGTTATTAAAAGCATCACCTGTTATTCCTGAAAGACGATCGTATCCCTTACATAATATAAGCCAACTCATTTCAAGTGCCTTGAAACCATCTCCGTTAATAAATACAGCAATCTTTTCCAACTTATCTGCATCAAAATTTTCTAACATTTTATTTTTCCTTTCTTATCTAATGACAAATCCTTTCTTCTTATAAAAGAAATATCACATTCACTACCATCAACCATTTGGCCACTCCCCATAATTTCATAATTAAGACCATCCAGCATTTTCGCAATTTTATGTCTTTCCGCTGGTTCTAATGCCGGCCTGACAGTCATATCATATATAGTTATCTCTTTTCTTATCATTTTTAAAACCCTCCGTATTTACTTACATTCTGAACTTTTACATACACATTTTCAAATTTATCACCAAGATAAGGTGGATTCGCGCAGGCAATATATTCAGTCGCATCAATCAGGTGGTCGTCTTTATTCTGTTTAACCTCTTTGGCGTTATGTGTTTCGTTGCCAAACACCCTTTGAGATACTACGCACCGCTCCCATTCAAACTTCCATTTAACACATTTCCTGGAAATATACATGCGGGGCGCACCTGGCTTCCCCGTTACCATGTGCTTTCGGTTCGGGTCAATTCGCAACATAGCCCGTAAATTTTCAGCACGAGCTTCTTGTTTTAACGTAGTGCTTTCACATACGCGTAATCCATTAATCTGAAAAAAGAAACTAATAGGACGTCCCATTCCTCCGGCTGATTGAAAACTATGCCAGTCCAACCAAGTTCTTACATACCGCTGGCGCACGACCACTTCCTCATAGCGGTCATAATCCATCCCGCTTTTTTTATCATGCACACGCTCTATCAACTGCCGCTTATTACCACTCTGCTCAATAATAGCCGGTGCATGTTCAACCGCATCCTTGCCAGACTTATAATATTCGTCATACATAAATAAATCGCCGTTAGGACTCACAGCCCAAAAGCCAACGGCTGTTGGATTCTGATATCCATAATCAATAGACCGATAATGAGTCCATCCCCTTGTCTTAATATCATCGTATGTCCAGTCAATAAAATGAATGTCGCGTTGAACTTCTGGATAAAATAATCCGCTTACCCTCTGGAATAACCCATAGTATCGCGCTTCCCCTTCCCTTATCGCCTCTTGATCTCCTATTTTATGAGGGATCGTTATATGTTCCATGTATGCTTTTTTCTTCTGTTCTTTATCGTAAATATAATCAGGAACATCATCCACCGTGATGCGTGTTCTCAATACTTTATGTCCCCGCGTATTCTGCCCTGTCCAGATATCGTAAAGCCAACTATTAATTCCGGTATCAGGCCGGCCGTCCACTTTATGCGGCGTAAAAGTTAAATCAAAAAACATACCACCTTCTCCGCGATTGCGTTGATTTAACTCTGTAAAGAAAGATAATGGCATCTGTTCGTCGCCTAACACTTCTGTCGCTTGAACACCAGCACATACACTTGCTTTTTGCTCATAAACCAAGAAGATTATTTTACTACCGCATTTAAGAGTTATACGCGGATGAACATTCCACGTAGGTTCTTTTGTTCCACCAATCGTAGGAAGGCGATAATCTCCAAGCTGATTCGCCGGAGTCCACTTTTGAATAGCAGGCCAAAGGACATCTTTTAACTGTCCCCTATCATATCCAAGCACTACAAGAGTCTTTGGCCCCTGCCAATCATAGAATTTAATGCCATTCTTGAATATCTGCCAGTCCTCTTTACATGGTATAATTTTGAGGATTTTTTTAACAACACCATGCGCTGTTTTACCAACACGATTAGGAGAACAGCATATCCCTATACCGTGTTCCCTATCATTTATCCAATCTGCCGAACTGACTAACTGAAATCCGCAATCATGTCCAAATCTATCCTTGCCGTGTGGCGCAAAAAATTGTAATGCGTTTTCTGTTTTTTTTCTAACAAGGGCTTTTAACTCGCGCTCCAGCTTTTGGTTCTGCTTGATTTCTTCATAGGTAAATTCAATCAACTCATTTCCCAGCCAAAGTTGAAATAACTTTAATTGTCCTTCTTGTTCCATTATTTATCCAAACAATTATGCGCCCAAAACGCAAAAAATAAAATCAGTAATAATTGCCAATCATAAAATGCAAGAGCAAAAAAAACATGCCTATCAAACAAAATACTCCTGCAATTTTCTTTGCTTTTTGTATGTTTTTCATATTACGCAATCAAACTTCCCTTAAATGTTCTCATTCCGTTGACCGAATGTTTAACAGGCACATCCCAATCCACATACATATCTACTCCATACTTAATTGCCTGTTTTGCAAAAAAATAATCTTCCGTTGACATTCTATCTTTACCAATCATCTCCGGCCCGAAAAACCACGGATAAGGGATTTTATCAAATACATCCTTCCGAATAATAACCATTTCTCCGCCATTGGCGGCAATCTTTTCAACACCGGTTTTTTTAATAGCATCCTCGTTTTTAACTGGACGAAATGCGTCTTTATCAGGATCGTAATAATCACATACATGGCACATGAACGGATGGCACCTGCCACTAGCCCACCCACCAACAATAGGTAAATTATGGTTTATCAACTTCATAATATCACTAGGATTCCACGCAATATCGTTTGAAAGAATGACGAAGTAATCCGCCTCCCATTTCCTATATTCAGTAACTATCATTGTCAGGGCGTTACATGCCCACTGCGCGGTGCTGGCCGATAGCCGCACTTCCGCCCCTTCTGGAAACTTTGTTTTCCACAAGCTAATAGCGAACATGAATTTGCAGTCGTCGTTATAATTTGGAACGCAAAGTCCTATTTTCACGGATTTAATTCCTTTACTTCGCTGTTTATGTCAATGGCCGGTTGCGGATCATCATCATCTGTATCATCATCGCTTTCGTCAGTTTTACGCTTATATTCCGTAACCCGCATCTTTTTCTTGATTGAAAAGATAAGTTCGGTAACATTCTCATCCTTATGTTCGCTTGGTTCCTGCGCCTGTGTCCGTGCTGTTCCTGCGCTATCCATCAGGTGTTTGATAGAAGCCGCCTTCTTATCGTCTGGAATATTGTCAACATCCATCTTCTGCAATAACTCCACTACCCGACGTTCTGACATATCAGCAATGGCAAAATTCCGCCCAAGCCGCGCCGCTTCAAGTATATCACGATTATCAACTGAACACTGGCGCACGTAAGCTGGTGTTAAATTTAACATGCTGGCAATTTCCGGAGCAGTATAGAATGAATGTAGAAACGCTACAAGCCGAGACCGTCGGCGAGTATTCATAGACCGAAAGGTATCGCTTAAATTGTTTGGCTTTAATAACGCGCCCACATCACCGTGCGGCACAATGGCATCCGGGTGTTTGGAATAATTATATTTTTTAGTCAAGCCAATTCTCCTTTTCTCTTTAGGTCGCTTCGGGGGAATTACAAGACGTTCTTTTACCCAAGCTATCTCCTTCTTCCGAAGTTCGCGTTGTGCCTTGTTCATTATTAATTATCCAAGTTCTGTCTTTAATAGCCGCATCGCGGAGCATAATCCATGACTGACCGGGGGATTTTTGGCGGGTGAAGAATGTCTTGCCACTACCATGAAAATGTTTATCTGATTTCATCAGTAATCTATTTCGGAGGTAATATACTAAAACAATCAACATAAGTAAAGAAAAAAATAAAATAATTTTTTATTGACAAAAAAACAAAATCTGATATATTTCCGTTAATGAGCGCATGGACTTCTTTCATTGTTTGTAATTTTGCTCCCCGTCGTGGCATGATTCCTCCTGGCATCCTGCGCTCAAAACACGGCGGGGAGTTCTTTTATAACAAGGTAAAACGTTATGACGTTAAGTGAAATTGTTGCTGTCTTTGACGCAAAACAGTGTAGCAACGGATTTTTAGCTCACTGTCCGGCACATGACGATAATCGTTCATCACTTTCAATTTCACAAGGAAATAACGGAAACGTAGTAATTCATTGCTTTGCCGGATGTAAAACCGAAGATATCCTTGCCATAAAAGGACTTAAAATTCAAGATTTATTTAATAAACCACAAAACAATATTTCTCCAATACTGTCGGCCGCTACAGCCAAAAAGATTATAGAATCATACGATTACACCGACGAAAATGGCAAATTGCTTTATCAGGTTTGCCGTTATGAACCAAAGAATTTCCATCAACGTAGGCCGAATCCAAACAAACCGGGAACTTGGTTATGGAATATGAAAGACCAAGACCGCGTTATTTACTGTCTCCCTGACGTTATATCAGCAGTAGCGAGTAATAATCCGGTGTTTATCTGCGAGGGGGAAAAGGCCGTAAATGCCGCTAAATCAATAGGTCTTGTAGCCACATGTTCTCCTGGCGGCGCAGGAAAATGGCGTAATCAATATACTAAATACTTAAAAAATGCAGATTGTATAATCCTTCCTGATAATGACAAGCCGGGCATTAATCATGCTGAACGTATTGCCGCTTCTATTAAAAATGTTGCCAAATCTGTAAAGATTGTTCCTCTTCCTGGTCTGCCAGAAAAGGGCGATATTTACGACTTTATTGAAGCGCGGGACGCTCAAGAACCAGATGCAATACGCAATGAAATACTGAATATAATATTAGAATTTAAGCCAATCAATCAACCAAGTATATCAACTACAATAGAAGAATTTTACTACGATAAATACTCAAAAGAATATCTCTTATGCAATAAACGTAAGTCATGGCTTTCGTTATCCGAATCTCAATTCAGAAAAGAATTGGCATATCGCGGCATGAGAACGCGAACAGAAAAATGCGAAAATGTGTCTGAAGTGGACGAATTTATAATAAATCTTCGTAATACCCGCGATGTTGACTACGCCGGCCCGTTAGCTGGATATAATTCAGGACTGTATGAAATGAATGGATACCGCGTTCTGGTAACAGAATCTCCATCAATCATAACATCGGGCCACGGAGAATGGAATACAATTAAATCATATATATCAGGCCTTTTACGCGATGAACAGTATAATCAAGAGCAGTATTTGTTCGGATGGCTTAAAATCGCTTACGAATCGTTAGTATCAGGAATCCGACGTCCAGGGCAAACAATGGCAATCTGCGGCCCTCATAACTGCGGAAAATCGTTGTTACAGTTGCTTATCACTGCCATGCTTGGCGGTCGTTCTGCTAAACCATACGCTTACATGACGGAAAAAACGGACTTTAATGGCGAGTTATTCACCGCCGAACACCTTTGTATTGAGGACGAACCGGCAAGCACCGACCTTCGCACTCGCCGCTCCTTCGGCGCGCAAATCAAGCAAATAGCCGGATGCGAAACCCAGCGATGCCACGGAAAACACAAACAGGCTATAACTTTAACCCCATTCTGGCGGCTTTCTATCTCGCTGAATGACGAACCAGAAAACCTCATGGTCTTGCCCCCAATAGACAACAGTATTGAGGACAAGATCATTATACTTAAATCATCAAATTTTGATATGCCGATGCCGTCGGAAACAAACGAAGAACGCACCGCGTTCTGGAATACGTTAGTATCTGAACTGCCGGCGTTCGTCAATTTTCTCTCTCAATGGCAAATACCAGAGGAAATCAGAAGCAGACGTTATGGAATAACCCATTTCCACCACAACGACATTCTGCACGAAATAGACGCGCTTTCTCCTGAATTCCGCCTGCTCGCCATCATTGATAAAGACATCTTTGGCGAAGCAATACCCACTACATGGACCGGGACCGCCGAGGACCTTGAAACACACTTGACCACAAAGGGCGACATGCAATATGAGTCTCGTAAGTTACTCTCGTGGAGCAACGCCTGCGGCACATACCTCGGCCGCCTCGCAAAAAAATATCCACTGCGTTTCGCACAAAAGAGAACAATGAAAAATCGTATTTGGACTATTGAACCAGCCACCCTCCAGGCTGACGAAGAATAACAAATCTCAATAGCCGAATCGCACGAAAACACCCGCCAGTAGACGTTATTGTGTCAATAACACGCTTCCGTCCCGGCGGCGGCTATGACACCATGACACCCACCTATGACACCATGCTTCCAGAGGGTGTCATGCTTAAAATCCCCGCCAGTATTGCGTTTTAAGCGGCTTATGACGCATGACACCCTATTTCGTGGTTTAGGCCATAAAAACTATAATTCTGCCCTCTTTTTATATGATTTTACTCTTATTTTCTTTTGGTAGATTTCTACATATTTAAAATATGGTGTCATGCCGTCATAACAGCGTTTTTAGTCAATAGTATCAGGCCTCAAAGCATGACACCATGCCCAAAATGAGGGTGTCATGGGTGTCATACAGGGTGTCATACCATCCTACAAAATTTTACCAAAAATCTAGGGGAGACAGATACTATATATACATAAAATACGGGCGGGATGGCCAAACCGGCATGGCATACCCCACCCCGCAATCATACACAAACCACGCCAGGCGCGACAGTTTGACTCTATTTGACGTTCGCGATCATGCTATTTTTGCATTCGCGCTTGTGCATTTTGTTCGCACCTAACAACTTACGTTATTTGCCACACGAAAAAAATAGTAGACATAACATTTATTATGCGACTCAACTTATATAATTACATAACAATCAATGATTTACGATGGCAGGATAAAGACGTATTATGCGACGTTACAAGGGCAACGCATTATAACGATCTTGCTATAATTATAACGATCTTGCTATCCGGGTTTCTCACGTTTGCAAAATTGATTATCATTCTTGCGAAAATGACAGTAAAAAACGGGTGTAACCCGCCATAAAAAATATCCCATGGGAAAAATTATCTTACGTAATCATCGCTCTTGTAATAGGTTGCATAACAATACCCGCGCCTGGTGGCGGAGTTGGCATGGTATATGCTCTATAAGGTGGTGCTGGCGCAAGGTGTGCTGGCCGCGCCCCCGGCGGAATCCGGGGAATCAGTGGAAGGACGAACTATGAAACATAAATATACAGTAGAGAGCAGAGACGGGCAAATTGATTGCGGGCACAATCACCAGACGGTTGAGGCGGCCATAAAATGTAGGTCAAAATTATTAGATGATGCCCGGTTTTACGAGGCAATAATACTGCGGGACGGTGTACGCGCAAACGGGATCGGCTTATGGGCAGATGGTGAGCCTAATTATTAACAGTGACTGGGTCAAAAATAATTGTTGACGCAATGTTACATTTTTGTTATATTGCTTTAAAAGTTTCAATCCGCGCATAGTTGTGGAATAGCAAGCAAGGAGGAAATAATGCAATTAATAATAAAAATAAATCTTGATAATGAAGCATTTTTTGAAAATGCTGGCGAAATTGACCGGATATTAAATCAATACGTAATCGGGCAAATTGCGGATGATTATGACCCCGAAATCAGAAAGCCATTGCTGGACATGAATGGAAACGTGGTAGGAATTGTCAAAATTACTCATTAACAGCCCGAAACGCGCCGCCCCCGGGCGCGTCCGGCGGTAAATTGCCGCCACTGATGAGGGACAGGAATCCTAGAAGGAGAAAAAAAAATGAACAACGATAACTTGGGCAAAATGGTAAAATGCAAGTTTGCCGGCAATTTGCCAGACTGCGACAAATGCCCACACGCGATCACACATGAAAAACGGGTGGAATGCATGGTCCCGCGTGATACATGCGTAAACGTTGACACGTATAAACATGAGGAGTCGGGGAATTGTCGCCCGAGGGAATAATCAACCGGCCTTCGGGCCGGTAATGCGGCCCGCCTAGCATAGTGTCAGGCGGACGGTGGCAAGCCCGATAAACGCAGAGTCAAGGAGATAAAAAAATGAACGGGATTGCACAAAAACGAAAACTGACGGCGGCGGACATAACGCCAGACATCAAAACGGCTGTCAACGCGGTCTTATTGGCGCGGATATATGCCAAAGTTAAGCGGGCCGATGTTGACAAAATTGAGCGGGCTGTTTTGGCTGAAGCTCCGTTGACAAATGGCCTGGAAGTGGAACACGGCCTGCCAGCGCGGATGATAACCGAACCAAAAGAAACCTATCTTTGCACGGACAAGGAAATTTTGGCCAATTACTATGCGGAAGTCAACAAGCACGAACGGCAGACGGGAATCAAGCCGGACACAATGCCAGATGATTGCGACCCGGCTTGCTGCGCGGAGGAGGTTTTGCGGACAGCGCAACACCTTTTGATCAAAGCCGCTGAACCCGTTTTTGATGCAACTCTGTATCAATTACTTTGCGCCGGTCTGTACAAATACCGCGAATATATTAATCTACTTTGCGGCCTGGTTGTCAATTTGCCGGACTTCAAAAACCCGTTAAAAGAAGCATAACAACAACATCCCGGCCATTTGGGTAAATAAGGAGATAAATAACATGAAAAACGGAGTGAGCATAAATTTTTTGAACGGGCAAAAAAAAGTATTATCCGAATTATGTAGTGTAAGAAAGCAAACTCGCAAAAATCGTGAAAGATATTACGCGCAAATAGAACTTTTGGAATATCTGATAAAAATCGCAGAAAAGGAAAATTAAGAAAAAAAGGAAAACATGAACACAGAAACGAAACACACGCCGGGGCCGTGGGTTATAGCGTGGGATTATGATGGCGGCATCTACCCGTTACACACTAATCCCAAGGCCATACCAAATGGAGCGGCAATCTACAAACCATGTATTGCGCGCGCGGAAAGGCGACAGGACACCCGGCTGATCGCCGCCGCGCCGGAATTGCTGGAGGCATGCAAATATGCGTTAATTATGTGCCAAAACGGACATACGGCCCAGGAATATTATGATTGTGCAAGTAAATTGAAGTCCGCAATCGCAAAGGCGGAAAGGGGGCAGGAATGAATCACGGCAACTTGCCCGAACGAATGAAGACGGGAACGCAAATTATCATCAACGGCCATGTCCGGGCAGTGGTGCGGGCGGGCCAGGATGACGACGACTGCCCGCTTTACCGGCTCCGGCATCCGGGCGGATTGACCGGAAACGGGGTCTGGACCGTAGATGCTTTGAACCAGATGGAGGCAAAATTACATGAATGAACAAAACAACAACGAAATCGGTATGCAATGGGGACGGGAGGGTCTGCACGTGGAACGGGGCAGGCGAGAAATCGCTGTCCTAGATTGCTACGATCTGGCCGTCCTGCATATTACCTACGGCGATAACCTGGACACTACGCCGGAGGGTTGGTATAAAACCAAGCGGGAACGGGTGCTGGACTGGCTACGGCAGACAAACGGAGGGCGGCAGGTGTGTCAAGGAGGGGGGAAACCCGATAAGCCCATATAAGGCATTTTAACAGGTGTTTTTTAATGTGAAGAGGGCAAAAAAGTGAATGAAAACAGGAAAAACAACAAAAACGATGGTTATTGCGGCATTTATCTGCGCTGTCCTCGGCATCCTAGCCGGGGAGGTGACTGCCAGCGGCCAATCTGCGACATATTACGCCAATTTGAAGGGGAACGGGGCCACGAACAAACATGCGCTTGGGTGCGGCACGGCCTTGCAAGGGTGTGTGTCCGTTTCCGACGACTCGTTAGAGCGGTTGCTGGACGCAATCGCCACCGTGGAAAGCGGCGGCAGGGCGGGGATCATGGGCGACAACGGCAGGGCGGTGGGAATGTATCAGTTGCACGCGGTAACCGTTAAGGACGTCAACCGGCGGTGCGGCACGGTCTATAAATGGCCGACGGACTGCCTAAATCCTACAACGGGGCGGGAAATTGCGCGAAAATATTTGCTTATGTATGCTCGGCCAGGGGCGACGCTTGAGACGCTGGCCCGCAATTACAACGGCGGTCCGCGTGGATGGCAGAAGGCGGCTACGGAGAAATACTGGCAGAGAGTCAAAACTGCGATAAAAATTCAGGGAAAATAATTCTTTTTTTTTGTTGACATAATGTTCCAGTTTTGTTATATTCGTTCTCAAAAGAAAGGAAAGGACTATGAGCAAAAAAGACTTTGAACTTTTGCATATTCGCTTGCCAAAAAAATTACTACGAATGATTGACGTTGAGCGGCAAAAATACTTGAGGACACGGACGGAAATTATCCGCGAGTGGCTTTGGGGGAAGTGCCTCGCCGCGCCGAAAACTAGGGAAGATGAACGATGAGCTACGAACTTGAACTCAAAGCCGACGAACGCGCCGTGGAGCAGGAACGCCGCTTACCAGTGGACACGCACGGCGATTTTATCACCGAGGACGATATAAGGGAATGGCATCGTGCAAAAAGAAAATATACCATTCCGGCGTGGTTGAATTGGTTGATCGGTGGTAAAAAGTAAGTGAAAATAAACCAAATAGGAGATAGAAGATGAACGAGAAAAAAACGATCGTAGTTGACGGGATTGAGTATGTTCAAAAGAAAGCCGTGTCCGACAAATATTATATCGTTAGAACATATTCCGCCGGTGTTTTCTTCGGAGAAATTATTAAACGTGAAGGACAAGAAGTTATGATGCGTAATGCGAGACGGATATGGTATTGGTCAGGAGCCGCCAGTCTTTCGCAGTTGGCAATGGAAGGAACGAAGAACCCTTCTCAATGTAAATTCCCCTGCCCTGTGGACGAGATAATTCTTACTCAAGCCATTGAGATTATCCCTTGTACAGAACAAGCGATTAAAAGCATAAACGAGGTGAAAATATGGAAAGAGTAACTTCTGGCTCTGGCTATGGCTCTGGCTCTGGCTATGGCTATGGCTCTGGCTCTGGCTATGGCGATGGCTCTGGCTA
>Ga0265297_10003004_pt1 | contig 31969 bp, 32 predicted proteins | sample Munlanlwell13791_FD_192502 | JGI IMG/M metagenome (GOLD analysis project Ga0265297, IMG submission 192502) | Leachate microbial communities from a municipal landfill in Southern Ontario, Canada - Leachate well 137-91 | ecosystem: Engineered > Solid waste > Landfill > Unclassified | place...
ACATCAAGACCAGGATCGGTTGGGTCTATTTGGCGGTTGTCATGGATCTTTACAACCGTGAAGTCATCGGCTATGCGACGAGTCAGCGAATCGACACCGAGCTCGTGAAGCGGGCGTTGGGAGAAGCTGTCGGGCGGTATCCGGATACCGAAGGCACGATCTTCCACAGCGACCGCGGAACCCAGTACGCAGGAGCGGGATTTCAAAACGCTTTGACGTCATACAAGATGCATGGCAGCATGTCTCGAGGCGGATGTCCCTACGACAACTCCTGTGTCGAGAGCTTCTTCGCTCAACTGAAGAAAGAACGGATCTATCGCAGGACGTATCGCGATCTTAACGAAGTGAATGATGACCTCTTCGACTATATCGAACTCTTCTACAATCGGAAGCGGATCCACTCGACCTTGAATTATCAAACGCCAATCGGATTCAGATTTAGTAATGTGTCTTCCCTTTGTGCGGTTTAGGTGCTATGATGAATGAAAAGGAATGGATTCAAAACAGAACAAAGGTACCAAGATGAAAAAACGCAAAACCACTCATTAAAAACCACTTAATCCAACGCCTGGGGCGCCATTATTTACCAATATGATTCTGGGCTTGGGGTCGCCAACGCCAACCCGTTCCGTTACCGTTCCTATTATTATGACACGGAGACCGGCTGGTATTACTTGCAGTCGAGATACTACAATCCATCGATCGGAAGGTTCATCAGTGCGGATGGCTTGGCGGGGCAGCAAGGCAACGTGCTGAACCACAATATGTACGCCTACTGCGCGAACAATCCAGCGATGTATACCGACGCGACTGGAAATTCATGGGATTCATTCTGGAATGATGTTAATTCATGGTTTGTTGAAAAGATCATCAATCCCGTCGGATGCGCAATCACTGATGCTGTGTTTTGGACCGTGGATACCATTGCCCCCGAAAACGATATCAACACAATTCAACTGGGTTTTTCATTTTTCGCCGGGTGTGGGTTTGAGTACACTTTCGCGACAGGATACGCGCTCGATAGAGAAGGCAATTTCGGAAAATACATCACATCGACGATTCCGGGAACAGGGGCCTGTATCGGAGATGGCGTATCTCTTGGATTATCACTATCGTTTTCAAATGCACAAACAATCAATGATTTGGCTGGAAGAAATGTGAACGTTGGGGCGTCGGCGGGAGTATCAGTCTATGGCGTTTCGATAGGAATCGGAGTTGATTGGTCAAAAAGCCTGGATAATGGATATACTACTTGGTCTGGAAGTTGCAATATTGGAGTTGGGAAGATACCCTTTGAGGGCCACGCTTCGCTCACCTATACTTGGATAATTGACACATACTCGTTCAGAGAGGGCATATAAATATGTATCTACGACAACCCAAATCAAGTGTGTTGACCTGGCTTGTTGCCATGTGTATCTGCTCGGTTCTTACTGGGGCGCTCCATTTGCTTAATGCAACATCATCCACTGATTCTGGCAATCTGCCCCTTTTACTCCAAGTGGATGAGATCGCGGTCGGAAATGAAAGGGTTTATTGTTTGGATAATATGTACGATAAGATATACATATATAACATAGATGGCGCATTTCATAGTTTTGTCGTTTTGCCATTCTGGGGTCAGAAATACATCCATTTCGAGAACGAGGAACTTGAGGTACTCATTACGGCCAAAGACAGGAATGTCCTCATGTACTATGATGAAGATGGGGTGTTTATAAGTGAAGCGCAACTAGAATCAGCAAATGACGTCTCATGGCACGATTCAATCGTCAGAACAGAGTCGGTCGATTGTGGAGAGACGCATTATGAATTTATAGATCGTATCATTTTGCCCTCTGTGATTAAAGCGTCCGGCAGTGTGGAATTGTTCATCAACGTAGAACCATTCGTTTCACATTTGATATGGAATGTCTCGATTCTCACGTGGGCATCTTCAATCATTTATGGATCATATTGTCTTCTTCGACATTATTTGAAAGACCCAAAATAAAGTGGGGTTGTTTCTACTCTGTACCCCAAGTCAAGGACACTTCACAAAAATGGACTTGTTTATTCCTTTGTTCCTTTGGATTGGTATGGTTCTTAATCAGTGGGTACTGAATGGTATCATATAGGTACAAACTGAAGGGAAGAGAAACCATGCCAAGCAACAATTCAAAATACACGAATGTTTTGGTTTGGCAACACCGAATTGGACAGCATGTTTATGGACATGCTATGACGGTATTGATCCGGGCTCAAGTAACCGAGCGCACCGCGCAACCGAAACTCGTTGTAAAAAGTTGAGATAGTGTCAAAGTCAAGGTGGATATGATGGAAAATGGCGGTGAAAAATGCCGGTTCCAGCCGGTTCCGTCGTAACATCTACACCTCCGCTTATCCGGAATCGGACTTCATTTCTTTCGCTCTTCTGAAGTGCGTTATATTTGATGTATAACAAAAAAAGCAGGAATCGGACGACACTCCGATTCCTGCTGCTTTATTATGGTTCAAATACATTGATTCAGATCACATGCTCTGGTGCGAGTCCGTTATCGGATCCTGTTTCGAGTGCTTCTTCACGGCGGCGAGCCTTGCCCTGCGGACGACGGCGATCAGGATCAGGATCAGGATGTTGACGGAGACGATCGCCGCACCCGAGGGGATGTTGAAGGAGTAGGCGCCCCAGAGGCCGAGGAAGACGGAAAGTTCCGAGAACAGGATCGAGATGATCGTCGTCGAGCGGAAGCTCCACCCAACCTTCATCGCGGCCGCGACCGGGATGATCATCATCGAGGAGATGAGGAGCACGCCCGCGGCCTCGAGCATGATCGAGACGACCACCGAGAGCACGATGATGAAGACGAGCTGGAAGAAGTTGAGGTTGATGCCGAGGAACTTGGCGTTGCTCTCCTCGAAGGAAACAGAGATGATCTGGCGGAAGAAGACGAAGTAGAGCGCGATCACGACGATCGCGGTCGCCGCGATCCAGACGATGTAATAGTCCGTGACCGTCAGGATCGACCCGAAGAGGTAGTTGTAGAGCGAACCGGTCTTCTTCGAAAGGGAGAAGAAGATCGCGCTCACGGCGGTTCCGAGGCTCATCACGATCGGCATCGAGATTTCCTTGTAGGACTTGTAGTAGCGCCGGAAGGCCTCGATCAGAAGGCCGCCGACGACCGAGAAGACGATCCCGAGAAGAAGCGGCCGGTCGGCGAACATGGCGTTGCCGAGCGAGTAGGAGAGGAAGAGCGAGAGCGAGATGCCGACGAGCGAAAAGTGCCCGAGCGTGTCGGCGATGAAGGACAGGCGGCGGATGATGACGATCGAGCCGATCAGCGGCGCGAGGACGCCGAGCATGATGCCGGCGAAGAACGCGCGCTGCATGAACGATTCGGTGAAGAGATCGCTGATGAACGAGAGGGTGATCATGCGATCTCCTCCGTCGGCGGCTGCGCCGGTCGTTCGCGGTAGGTATGCTCGAGGTTCGTGTCCATCCGCAGTTCGTGGGTGTAGTCGACGTTGTCGAGCGACTGCTCGTGGCTGATCAGGATGATCGTGACGCCTTCCGCATGGAGCCGGTTCACGGTCTTGCGGAAATACTCCACGTTCTTGCGGTCGATCGACGCGGTCGGTTCGTCGAGGATCAGCAGGCGCGGTCCGTTCAGCATCGCCCGGACGATGAAGACACGTTGGATCTGTCCGCCGGAGAGGCTGTTGATGGAGTCGTTCATATTTTCGAGGATCCCCATCTCGTCGAGCAGTTTCAGTTTGAGGGCCTCCGAGGTGCGATGCAGTTTCGAGACCGACAGAATCTCCGAGACGGTGATCGGGAACTCGTAGTTGAAGTCGTCGAACTTCTGCGGGACATAGCCGATTTCAGTCCATTTCCGGTAGTAGTTGATATCCTCGTGGTTGAAGAAGATGACGCCGTTGGCGACCGGATTGAGGCCCAGGAGGCATTTCACGAAGGTTGATTTTCCGGAACCGTTTCGCCCCGAGACGACCACGAAATCACCCGGTTTGATCGTCAGCGAGAGGTCGCGGATGACCGTTTTATGCCCGTACGAGAACGTCAGATTGTTGATGTCGATGAGCATCCGATCACCTCGCCTTCTTCGTCTATTGTATCACAGCGGCCGGATTTATTGAAACAATAATGTTCAAAAACCGCCCCATCTATGAGATAATATAGAGAAGAAGCGGGTGCATACCATGACGGGAAAATTCGTGACGTTCGAAGGGACCGAAGGGTCCGGCAAGACCTCGATCATCGCGCAGATCGAAACCTATTTCAAGGCCAAGGGCTACCCGGTGCTCGTCACCCGCGAGCCCGGCGGGATCCGTATCTCCGAGAAGATCCGCGACATCCTGCTCGACAAGGCCCATACCGAGATGGATCCGCGCACCGAGGCGCTGCTCTTCGCCGCCTCGCGCCGCCAGCATCTCGTCGAGCGGATCATCCCCGCCCTCAGCGAGGGCGTGCTGGTCCTCTGCGACCGCTTCGTCGACAGTTCCCTGGTCTACCAGGGGATCGCCCGCGGCCTCGGCGTGGACGAGGTCTTCGCCATCAACAGGTTCGCGATCGAGGACGTCATGCCCGACCTGACGATCTTCATCGACGTCACCCCCGAGGTCGGCCTCGCCCGCGTCTTCAAGAACAAGGGCCGCGAGGTCAACCGCCTCGACCTCGAGAAGCGCGAGTTCCATCATCTGATCTACGACGGCTACCAGCGCCTGATGCGCGAACATCCCGACCGCATCCGGGGCATCGCCGGCGAGCGTCCGATCTCCGATGTCGCCGCCGACGCGATCCGCCTGATCGAGAAGACGCTTTCCGCGAAGTAGCCCGATGTCCCTCTACGATTTCGAGACCCTCTCGCTCTACCAGCCCCGGGCGGGAACGGTGCTGAAGAACGGCTTCCTGCTCGACCGGCTGGCGCACGCCTACATCTTCGAGGGACCGCGCGGCACGAAGAAGCTCGACACCGCGACCCTCTTCGCCAAGCGGCTCCTATGCCTCCATCCGGACGGGGAGAACCCGTGCAACGCCTGCGTCAACTGCCGCCGCATCGACCACGGCAGCCATCCGAACGTCTTTCTGATCGAAGCCGAGGGCGAGCAGATCAAGGTCGACCAGATCCGCCGGATCGTCGCCGAATTCGCCCGCACCTCGCTTGAGGACGCGCCCCGCGTCTACATCGTGAACGACGCCCACAAGCTCAATCCCGAGGCCGGGAACACGCTTCTGAAGACGCTCGAGGAACCGGGCGCCGACATCTACGCGATCCTCGTCACCGACAGCTTCAACGCCATCCTCAAGACGATCGTGTCGCGCTCGCAGGTGATCCATTTCGCCGCCCTCGACAAGGACGTCGTACGCGCCGACCTCGTCAAGGCCGGCGTCGACCCCGCGCTCGCGGCGGTCATCCCCGAGTACACGAACAACTGCGACGAGGCCTGCCGCATCGGCGAATCGGAGAACATGGTCGCGGCCTTCAGGCTCGTCCTCGAGATCTATGAGATGGCCGGCAAGCCGAAGAAGTCGATGGTGCTCGCGTTCCGCGACAGACGCGACGCACTCCTCCCCGACCGCGACGCGAAGGACTTCTTCCTCACCCTGATGATCCTGTATCAGAAGGATCTGCTCAACGCCAAACTCCGCCGTCTGGACCAGATCGTCTACCGGACCGAGACGGAGCAGCTCGCGCGGCTTGCGGACAGCGTCACCCAGAAAACGATCCAAAACGGCCTGGAGCGGATGCTCACGCTCAAGTCCAGGCTGCGCTACAACATCAACGGCTGGCTCGCCTTCGACGGCCTGCTCGCCCATCTGGAAAGAGGGTTCCTCCATGCAGTATAAGGTCATTTCGGTGCGCTTCAACCGCACCGGCAAGAAGTACTATTTCGACTGCGCCGGCTTCGACGTCAAGAACGGCGACATGGTCGTCGTCGAAACCGTCCGCGGCAACGAGCTCGGCTTCTGCGCCGAGGATCCGAAGCTGCTCCCCGAGTCGGAACTCGTGTCGGCGCTGAAGCCGATCATCCGCATCGCCACCCACCACGACTACGAGCAGTACCAGCGGAATCAGGAAGAACAGCCGGAGGCGCTCCGCAAGTGCGCCCTGTTCGTCGCCAAGAACAAGCTCGACATGAAGCTGCTCAACTGCGAGTACACGCTCGACCGTTCGAAGCTGATCATCTACTTCAACGCCGAAGGACGCGTCGACTTCCGCGACCTCGTCAAGGACCTCGCGACCCAGTTCCGGGTCCGCATCGAGCTCCGCCAGGTCGGTGCCCGCGACGGCGCCAAGGTCCTCGGCGGGATCGGCCCCTGCGGCCTGCTCACGTGCTGCACGACCTTCCTCGGCGACTTCGAGACGGTCTCGATCAAGATGGCGAAGAACCAGAACCTTTCGCTCAATCCGACCAACATCTCCGGCCTCTGCGGCAAGCTCCTCTGCTGCATCCACTACGAGGACGCCAACTACAAGGAATACCGCCGCACGATGCCCAAGCTCGAAAGCTACGTCGACACGCCCGACGGCCGCGGGCGGGTCACCCAGCTCAACTTCCTCGCCCAGACCCTTCGGGTCGACTTCGGCTTCGGGAATCAGAAGATCTATCCCGTCGCCGACGTCCGCTTCGGCCAACCCGTCCAGGAAGAGGACGCCGCGGCCGGATCCGAGAAGGACCTGAAGGACCTCGAAGGCTGAGCCGATGGCTTCTTCCGTCCTCCAGGTCAACGACCTCATGGGATACGACGGCCTCAAGATCGTCCAGCGGGAGGACATGTTCGCCTTCTCGCTCGACTCGATCCTGCTCGCCGACTTCACGCACGTGTACAAGAAGACCGCGCGGATCATGGACTTCGGCACCGGCAACGCCCCGATCCCGCTCTTCCTCTCGCTCAAGACGGACAAGCCGATCGTCGGCGTCGAGATCCAGTCCGAGGCGGTCGACCTCGCCCGCAGGAGCGTCTCCCTGAACCGTCTCGAAGATCAGGTCGAGATCGTCGAAGACGACATCAAAGAACTCCACAAGCGTTACGAATCCTCCTCGATCGACCTGATCACGTGCAATCCGCCGTTCTTCAAGCTCGCCCCGGACGGCGGGAACACGAACGCCCTCGACGCCTTCACGATCGCCCGCCACGAGGTCAAGATCGACCTCGAGGGGATCGTCGTGCAGGCGAAGCGCCTGCTCTCGACCCTCGGGGTCCTGACGATGATCCACCGCGTCGACCGCCTCGAGGAGCTGATCGTGCTCCTGAACCGCCATCGGTTCGCGATCAAGCGCCTCCGCTTCGTCTATCCGAAGCGCGGGAAACCCGCGCAGGCCGTGCTCGTCGAGGCCTTCGCCAACGGCAGGCCGGGAGGCCTCCGGATGGCGGACCCGCTCTACGTCTACGAAGCCGACGGCACCTACACCGAAGAAGTCCTCGGCATCTTCCGCACCGGAAAGAAGTGATCCCCATGGAACGCCGACAGCACTACCAGAACGGCCGACCGACGCTCTACCTGATCCCGACCCCGATCGGCAACCTCGGCGACATGACCTACCGCGCCGTCGACACGATCCGTGCGGTCGACGTCCTCTACGCCGAGGACACCCGCGTCTCGCAGGGACTGCTCCGCCACTTCGAGCTCCACAAGCAGCTCCGCAGCTACCACGAGCACAACAAGGCGACCGAAACCGCCGTCCTCGTCGGTTTCCTCCGCGAAGGCAAGTCGGTCGGACTGATGACCGACGCCGGCATGCCGCTGATCTCCGACCCGGGCTTCGAGGCGGCCGCCGCGGCCGCCGCCGAAGGCTATAACGTCGTCGCCCTGCCGGGCGCGAACGCCGCGCTCGCGGGGCTCGCGATGTCCGGCCTGCCGCCGTGCCCGTTCTCCTTCGCCGGCTTTCCCGACCACAAGCAGGGGAAGCGCATGAAGGAACTGGAGGCGCTGTCCGGGAGGATCGAGACGCTCGTCTTCTACGAGGCGCCGCATCGCATGAAGGAAACGCTCATGGACATGCACCGCGCGTTCGGCGACCGCCGCGCCGCCGTGCTCCGCGAGATCACCAAGATCTACGAGGAGGCCGTCACCGGCATGCTCTCGGAACTCGCCGCCATCGACGAGTGGGTCGGAGAGAACGTGATCGTCGTCGCCGGCCGCTCCGAGGCCGACGTCCCCGCGCCATCGATCGACGTGAAGGCCGCCGTCGACGACCTGATCGCGGCGGGATCGTCCCGCACCGAGGCGATGAAGCGGGTCGCCGCCCGCATGGGCGTCCCCAAGAGCGTCGTCTACCGCACCTACCTCGAACAGAAATGAAATCCGGAAACGGGAGGGGATCCATATGAAGTTCGTCGCATTGCTCGCCGACGGATACGAAGACATCGAAGCCCTCGGCACGACCGCGATCCTGCGCCGCGCCGGCATCCAGGTCGATTTCGCGTCCGTTCTCGAAAAGGACATGGCCATCGGGTCGTTCGGCACGAAGGTGCTCGTCGACCTGCCGCTTTCGTCCGTCTCGGTCGCCGACTACGACGGCGTCCTGATCCCGGGCGGCGCGCAGTCGAAGGTTCTGCGCGAGCACCAGGGCGTCCTCCGGCTCGTCCGCGAGTTCGCCGAGACCGGCAAGTGGCTCACCGCCATCTGCGCCGGACCGACGGTACTCGGCGTCCTCGGACTGCTCGACGGCGTCAAGTACACCGCTTTCCCCAACACCGACTTGTTCATGCCTTCGGGCATCCGGGTCATGAAGCCGGCGGTCGCCTCCGGCAACATCGTCACCGGCGCGGGCGCCGGCTGCGTCACCGAGTTCGCGCTCGAGATCATCCGCGCCGTCCTCGGCAAGGACAAGGCGCAGGACGTCAAGAAACGGATCCTTTTCCGGGAGTTCGAATAAAGTCAGGAGCGAATGACATGAAGACATTCTACATCACGACGCCGATCTACTACCCGAGCGGCAAGTTCCATATCGGGTCCGCCTATACGACGTGTCTCTGCGATACGCTGGTGCGATACAAGAAACTGTGGGGATACGACACCCGCTTCCTGACCGGAACCGACGAGCACGGCCTCAAGATCCAGCAGGCGGCGGAAGCCGCCGGCAAGACGCCGCAGGCGCACGTCGACCACATCGCCGGGCTGGCGAAGGAGCTCTGGAAGATCCTCGACATCGAAAACGACGATTTCATCCGTACCACCGAACCGCGCCACGAACATGTCGTCGAAGGTATCTTCGAACGGCTGATCAGGCAGGGCGACATCTACCTCGGCGACTATTCCGGACACTACTGCGTGCAGTGCGAGGCGTACTTCACCGCCACCCAGATCAAGGATGGGAACATCTGCCCGGACTGCGGCCGCGAGACCAGGATCGTCAAGGAGCAGACCTATTTCCTGCGTTTGTCGAAGTACGCCGACCGGCTCCTCCGGTACATCGACGAGCACCCCGACTTCATCACGCCGGAAACCCGGAAGAACGAGGTCGTCTCCTTCGTCAAGTCCGGGTTGAACGACCTCTCCGTGTCGCGCACCACGTTCGACTGGGGCATCAAGGTCCCGTCCGACCCGAAGCACGTCGTCTACGTCTGGATCGACGCGCTCTCCAACTATATCAGCGCCCTCGGCTATTCGACCCCCGACGACCGTCTGTACAAGAAGTACTGGGTCGAGGGTGACGAGGTCCTGCACGTCGTCGGCAAGGACATCCTCCGCTTCCACGCGGTATACTGGCCGATCATGCTCATGGCGCTCGGCGTGCCGATCAAGTTCCGCCTCTTCGCGCACGGCTGGTATATGATGAAGGACGGCAAGATGTCGAAGTCGAAGGGAAACGTCGTCTATCCGGAACCGCTCGTCGCGCGCTACGGGCTCGACGCCTTCCGCTACTACATCGTCAAGGAACTCCCCTACGGCAACGACGGCGTCTTCACCCCCGAGGACTACGTCGCCCGCATCAACACCGACCTCGTGAATGACCTCGGAAACCTCGTCTCGCGCACCGTCGCGATGGCGAACAAGTACTTCGGCGGCACCGTTCGGAAGACGGAGCACGAGGACTCCACCCGCCGCTTCGAACAGGAACTTGAAACCGTCGCCGCGGAGGCGACGGCGGACTACTTCCGCTCGATGGACGAGTTCAAGGTCACCCAGGCGCTCGTCGCCACAAGCCGGCTCGTCGCCCGCACGAACAAGCTGATCGACGAGACCGCGCCGTGGACGCTCGCCAAGGATCCGGCGCTGAAGCCGGCGCTCGAGTCGACGATCTACCATCTGCTCGAGGCGATCCGGATCGCGACGATCCTCTACCGTCCGGTCCTGATCCGGTCGTGCGACCGAATCTTCGCCGCCCTCGGCGTCGAAGACGACCGCCGCGGCTTCGCCGACGTCGGCTTCGGAAAGAAGGAGACCTACGCCGTCGAACAGGCGATCGACCACCTCTTCCCGCGGCTCGACGCCGAGAAGGAGATCGAGGCCGTCAAGGCGATGATGAACCAGCAGAAGCCGGCCGAAGCGCCCGCGCCCGTCAAGAAGGCGGAGGTCGCGATCGAGGACTTCGCCAAGCTCGAGCTCGTCGTCGGCCACGTCCGGGAATGCGTCAAGCATCCGAACGCATCGAAGCTGCTCGTCCTGACGATCGACACCGGCGACCGCGTCCGCCAGGTCGTCTCCGGCATCGCCCAGTACTACAGGCCGGAGGAACTGGTCGGTCGCCGCGTCGTCGTGGTCGCCAACCTGAAGCCGGTGAAGCTGCGCGACGTCCTCTCCGAGGGCATGATCCTGTGCGCCGAACGCGAGAAGGGCTTTACCCTCGTCGAGGCGCCCGACGTCCCCGCCGGATCCGTCATCAGCTAGGAGCGGCCGTGAAGTTCAATCTCAAGAAGGAGCTCAGGACCCTGGGCTCCGTGCTTTTCGGAACGGCCCTGATCGTCGTCGGCATCGCCTGGTTCATCGACCCGGTGAAACTCTACACCGGCGGCGTGTCCGGGCTCTCCCAGCTGATCGTGAACGTCGTCGAGGCCGCCACCGGCGGCTATCGGATCAACCTCGGCATCCTCATCTACGGCTTCCAGATCCCGCTTCTGGTCTTCGGCTGGTTCAAGCTGTCGCGCCGCTTCATCGTCTACACGATCCTGTCGGTGACGCTCACGGCCTTCTTCCTCGCGCTCCCGATCGGTTTCCCGGTGATGGGGACCGACACGCTCGGAAGCGCCCTCGCCGGCGGAGGCCTGCTCGGCATCGGAAACGGCATCCTGCTTCGTAACGGCGCCTCATCGGGCGGCACCACGATCCCCTTTCAGTACCTGTCGCTCAAGACCGGCAAGTCGGTCGGCCTCTACCAGATCGCCTTCAACGCCGCGATCATCCTGATCGCCGGCTTCCGCTTCGGCTTGCCGATCGCGGTCTATACGATCGTCAGCCAGATGATGAACTCCGTCGTCATCGACAAGATCCACACCGCGTACAACTTCATGAAGCTCGAGATCGTCACCGATGCGCCCGACGACGTCCTCGCGGAACTCGCCAAGCGGCTGCCGCACGGCGTGACCGCCGTCGACGCCACCGGGCTCTACTCGCTCCAGTCGAAGAAGATGCTCTACACGATCATCTCCGTGCACGAGATGAACACCTACGTGAACCTCGTCCGCGAGATCGACCCGAAGGCCTTCATCGTCATGACGGGGGTCGACGGCGTGCGCGGAAACTTCAAGAAGAAGTTCATCAAGTGACACAAAAAAGTTGACGAAAAGCCGCTTGGGTGATATTATAGTACAGGTACATTTTGGTTTATCCCACAAGCTCCTTACACCAACCCCTAAGGAGGACAAACAAAATGAAAACCTACATGGCAAGTTCGGAAACGATCGAAACGAAATGGTACGTCGTCGACGCCGCAGGGCAGAGACTGGGACGGCTGGCCACGGAAGTCGCCACCGTGCTGAGAGGAAAGCATAAACCGACGTTCACGCCCCACGTGGACTGCGGCGACTATGTGATCGTCATCAACGCGGAGAAGGTCGAACTCACGGGCAACAAATGGGACGACAAGCTCTACTACACCCATTCCGGCTACAACTCGGGCCTCACGACGACGACGGCAAAGGTCATGATCCAGGAGAAACCGGTGAGAATGGTTGAACTTGCGATCAAGGGCATGCTCCCCAAGACGAAGCTCGGCGACAAGATGTTCGACAAGCTGTTCGTGTACGCGGGACCGGAACACAGACATTCGGCGCAGAAGCCGGAAGTCATGGTCATCAAGGGATAAGGAGGGACCGACATTGGCTAAATCAGTTATGTATCGCGGCACCGGCAGACGCAAGTCCGCCGTCGCGCGCGTCATCCTGAGACCCGGCAAGGGCGTCATCACCGTCAATGGCCGGACGATCGCGGATTACATCCCGTCGCCGCTCGCGCGTCTCGACATCTCCCAGCCGCTGGTCCTCACCGCGAACGAGAACACCTTCGACATCACGGTCAACGTGTTCGGCGGCGGCATCATCGGCCAGTCCGGTGCGATCCGCCACGGCATCACCCGCGCGCTCTTGGAAGTCAACCCCGAGTATCGCAAGATCCTCAAGCCGGCGGGCATGATCACCCGCGACCCGCGCGTCAAGGAACGCAAGAAGTACGGCCTCAAGAAGGCCCGCCGCGCCGCGCAGTTCAGCAAGCGTTAGGACGAACGAACCGAAAAAACACAGGACCCCACACCCTGTGTTTTTTTATTTCCTTCAGAGCGCTCGTGCACGAGCGCGCGTATAAATCCGGAATTCGGTTGCCTTCGCAACGGGTTTGTAATACAATAATGATGTTGCTCTGCGAGGTGGTCGAATGCTTTTCGGAAGACATGTGAACAGACTCTATCTCAAATACGCCCTGCTGTATATGGTCGGCATCGCCGCCCTGATCGCGGTCGACTTCTATCAGCTCGAGATTCCCGAGATCATCGGCGGAATCATCCGGGGACTGGAGAACGCGACGCTGACGGAGTCGGTCCTCTGGGGATACGTCGTCGACATCGCGCTGATCGCCGTCGTCCTCGTGGTCGGCCGCTTCCTGTGGCGCATCTGCATCATGGGCACCTCCTGGCGGACCGGGTACGACCTGCGCAACGCCATGTTCGAGCACGCCGAGAAACTCAGCCAGACGTTCTACCAGCACAACAAGTCCGGCGCCCTGATGGCGCTCTTCACGAGCGACCTCGACGCCGTCCGGATGGCGTTCGGCCCGGGGATCCTGATGTTCTTCGACGTCCTCTTCCTCGGCACGTTCGCGCTCTACAAGATGGCCGTCCTCCAGCCCGTCCTCACCCTCATCACCGTCATCCCGCTCGCCATGGTGTCGGTCATGGCGGCGTTCGTGAGCCGCATCACCGGCGCCAAGTTCAAGGCCCGACAGAAGGCGCTCGAGGACATGTTCGACTTCACCCAGGAGAACTTCTACGGGATCGCCGTGATCAAGGCGTTCGTGAACGAACTGCGCGAGATCCGGCGGTTTGCCAGAATCAATCAGGACAACCACGACAAGAACATGTCGTTCGTCAAGGTCTCGACGCTCATGCATACCGGGATCCAGATGTTCATCACCCTGATCCGGATCATCATGCTCGCGGTCGGCGGCTACATCGCCTACCGCACCTTCGGTCTGCCCGACGGCGATCCGGCGAAGCTCGACGCCGCCATGCTGGCGACCTTCGCCGGCTACTTCGGCACCGTGATCTGGCCGATGATGGCGGTCGGCCGCCTCATCAACATGCGCTCCCAGGCGAACGCCAGCCTCCAGCGGATCAACGGCCTGCTCGACCAGAAGGTCGAGATCGTCGACGGCGAGAACGTCGTCTCCGACATCGACATCAAGGGCCGGATCGTCTTCAACAACCTCACCTTCAGGTACCCCGGCACGAAGGCCGAGGTGCTCAGGAACATCGACTTCGAAATCGCGGCGGGACAGACCGTCGGGATCATCGGCCGAACCGGATCCGGCAAGACGACGATCGTCGACGTCCTCCTCCGTCTCTACAACCTGAAGTCGAACGAGGTCGTCGTCGACGGCGTCGACCTGATGCGGATTCCGCTCAGGACGATCCGCGGCGCGATCGGCTACGTCCCCCAGGACAACTTCATCTTCTCCGACACGGTCCGAAACAACATCGCCTTCGGCGTCGACGGCGCGACCGACGAGGCGATCGTCGCGATGGCGACGGCGGCCGACGTCCACGAGAACATCGAGGACTTCCCCGACCGGTACGACACGATCGTCGGCGAGCGCGGCGTCACCCTCTCGGGCGGCCAGAAGCAGCGCGTCTCGATCGCCCGCGCGCTCATCAAGGATCCGCCGATCCTGATCATGGACGACTCCTTCAGCGCGGTCGACACCAAGACCGAGGAGGCCGTCCTCGGAAGACTCCGCGAACTCCGCGCCGGCAAGACCACGATCCTGATCGCGCACCGCATCTCGACGATCAAGGACGCCGACCGGATCGTCGTCATCGACGACGGCCGGGTCGCCGCGACCGGGACCCACGACGAGCTCCTTGCGACCTCGCCGCTCTACGCCGAGATGGTTCTCCGCCAGCAGCTCGAAGCGGCGATCGAAGGGGGGAACGGCAATGCCTAGACCTTCCGCCCTCGTCGACATCGACTCGATCCGCACCCGCAAGTATTCCGACTGGACGATCATCAAGCGGCTGCTCTCCTACATCGGTCCGCATCTCGTCCTCTTCATCCCGATCTCGCTCTTCCTGCTCCTCCTCGTCGGCCTCGACCTCGTCGGCCCGCTGCTCCTTGCGCGCGTGCTCGACATGCTCGGCCAGGACCCGATCGACCTCAGCGGAATCCTCTGGATCTCGCTCGGCTACGTCGGCATCATGGCCGTCAACGGCTTTCTCTCCTACCAGCAGACGATGCTTCTGCAGGGGCTCGGACAGAAGGTCATCTACGCGATCAGGAAAGACGTCTTCGATCACATCGAGGCGCTCTCCATCTCCCAGTTCAACAAGGTCCCCGTCGGGAAGCTCGTGACCCGCGTCACCTCCGACACCTCGACCCTCAACACGATGTACACCGACGTCCTCGTGAACCTCTTCCGCAACTCGCTCACGATCGTCGGCGCGTTCATCACGATGTTCGTGATGCAGCCGCGGCTCTCGCTCTACATCTCCGCGGTCGTGCCGTTCGTGGCGATCGCCTCGGTTGTGTTCCGCAAGTTCACGCGCCGCGCCTACCGCAACGTCCGCACCCAGGTCTCGGTCATCAACGCCTTCCTCTCGGAACACCTTTCCGGGATGAAGCTGATCCAGATCTTCAACCGCGAGCCGAAAAAGCTCGACGAGTTCCGCGAGCGCAGCGCGAAGCTCCGGAAGTACCAGCTGAACCAGATGACGACGTTCGCGATCTACCGTCCGTTCATGTACTTCCTCTACGTCGTCGCGCTCATCATCGCGCTTTGGTTCGGCGGCAAGCTCGCGATCCAGGGGGTCATCTCCTTCGGCATCCTCTACGCCTTCACCGACTACATCCACAAGTTCTTCGATCCGATCCAGGAGCTCGCCGAACAGTTCGACACGATGCAGGCCGCCTTCACCTCGGGCGAGCGCATCTTCGAGATCCTCGACACGAAGCCCGAGGTCGTCGACGCCGCCGACGCGCAGCCGATCGTCTTCCGGGGGAAGATCGAGTTCGAGCACGTCTGGTTCGCCTACATCGGCGAGGACTGGATCCTCAAGGACGTGAGCTTCGTCGTCGAGCCTCGCGAGACGGTCGCCTTCGTCGGCGCCACCGGCTCCGGCAAGACGACGATCCTCTCGCTCATCGTCCGCAACTACGACATCCAGAAGGGACGGATCCTGATCGACGGCGTCGACATCCGCGGAATCGAGATCGGTTCGCTCCGCAAGCAGGTCGGGCAGATGCTCCAGGACGTGTTCTTGTTCTCCGGCACGGTCGAGTCGAACATCCGGCTCGGCGACGAGGAGATCACCGACGCCGACATCGTCGAGGCGGCGAGGTACGTGAACGCCGACCGCTTCATCGACCGGTTGCCGGCGAAGTACGCCGAGCCCGTGCGCGAACGCGGGAACAACTTCTCCTCCGGCCAGCGCCAGCTCCTCTCCTTCGCCCGCACGATCGTCCACCGGCCGTCGGTGATGATCCTCGACGAGGCGACCGCGAACATCGACACCGAGACCGAGGAACTGATCCAGGAATCGCTCGCGAAGATGATGAACATCGGCACGATGATCATCGTCGCCCACCGTCTCTCCACGATTCAGCACGTCGACAAGATCATCGTGATGCAGAAGGGGAAGATCATCGAGATGGGCAACCATCAGGAACTCCTCCGGAACAAGGGTCACTACTACATGCTCTATCGTCTCCAGTACGACCGAAAACTGGAAAACATCTGAAATACGGACGCTTTCGCTTTCACTTTCCCCGCTTTTGGTTATAATGGGGATAGAGGTGATGATCGATGTGTTTTGCGAAATGGTTCAAGAAGAAGAACAAACCGGTCGCCGCGGTCGCTCCGGAACCCGTCAAGACGCATGCGCCGATCCCGGCCGCGATGCCCGAACCGGCTCCCGTGAAACCGGTCGAGCTGAAACCGGAACCGAAGCCCGAGCCTAAGCCCGAGCCCAAACCAGAGCCGAAATCCGAGCCCAAACCGGAACCGAAACCGGAACCGAAACCGGAACCCAAGCCAGAAACCAAGCCCGAGCCGAAACCCGAACCGAGACCCGAACTGAAACCCGAGCCGAAGCCCGAGCCGAAGCCCGAGCCGAAACCCGAAGTTCCCAAGGCGACGAATGCCGGGCGCTATTCCGGCAAATACGAAGTCTTTCCGGAAGCCGGCTTGTTCAAGTATCGCCTGAAGGCGTCCAACGGCGAGATCCTCGTCGTGAGCCAGGGCTACTCGACCAGAAACGGCGCCATCGCCGGCATCGACACGTTCAAGAAGAACGTCGAGGGAGGCCTCTTCGAGGTCTACACCGACAAGAGCGGATTCAGTCAGTTCCTGCTCTTCTCCGCGAACAAGTCGCGTCTGCTTTCGACCGGCGAGTTCTACGAGACCGAGGCGCGCGCCGCATCGGCGATCGAATCGGTCAAGAAGTTCGCCGCCAACGACAAGATCATGCAGCTCGACGAACTGCCCGCCGCGGAAGTCCGCGAGGAACTCGTCAAGCTGAATCCGATCGAGCCCAACGACAACGGCAAGGTCGAGGTCGCGTCCGACGGGAAGGAATGGACCTTCACGCTCAAGGCCTCCAACGGCGAGGTCCTGTTCATCTCGAACGGCTATGCCTCCAAATCGGGGGCCGTCGCCGGACTCGAATCCGTCAAGAAAGCCGTCGAAGCCGGCAACTTCCGCGTCTCGCAGGACAAGCAGAAGCGGTTCCAGTTCCGTCTCTACGCCGCCAACAGCCAGATGATCCTGACCGGTGAGACGTATCCCTCCGTCGAGAACTGCCTGTCCGCCGTCGACTCCGTCCGCCGCTTCCTGGCGAAGGCCAAGGTCGTCGACAGGATTCCCGAAAAGAAATAGCCTTCCGCATCGTGCCGGATCCCCGAGGGGGTCCGGTTTTTCGTTGCGCCGTCGCGAAAACAACACGTCAACCGCACACGGATGTGGTATCATATGGGTATCGGCCGACCGGAAGGAGGGACAGGATGAAACGCATCTTCCTCGTCGTGCTCCTCTTCATCGTCGTCCTCTTCGTCTACACGGCGGCGGCGGTGCAGTACATCACGATCAGTTCGCTCAACTCGCTTCTGCCCAGCTGGATCGCCGTGCTCGCGATCGAGATCCTGCTCGGGATCGTCTCCGTCCTGGTCACGATCCGGATCATCCTGAAGCAGACCTACGCCTACAAGAAGTCCCACTGGATCCTGATCATGCTCCTGAATCCGGTGATGGGCATCATCCTCTACGTCGTCTTCGCCCGCGATTATCGGACCGGACGGCTCACCCGTACGCGTCCGCTGATCGCCAGCCGCGCCTTCCTCGCCCTTGAGGAATCGACCGCTCCCGATTACGGCATTCAACCCTACGGAGACCTCTTCCGCTACATCCGCGCGAACACCGGACGCGCCGTCTACGACGGGGACACGGCCGTCGAGATCCTGAACAACGGCGACGTCTTCTTCCCCCGCCTGATCGAGGCTCTGAAGGCGGCGCGCGAATACATCCTGATGGAGTTCTACATCGTCAAGACCGACGGGATCGGCCGCACCGTCCTCGACGTGCTTGCGGAGCGGGCGCGCGCCGGCGTGAAGGTCCATCTCCTCTACGACCATTTCGGATCGAACAAGCACCTTGATCGCCGGTACATGAAAACCCTTCGCGAGGCGGGCGTCGTCGTCGGCGTCTTCGATCCGCAGAAACTCTCGTTTTCGGACTCCAACGTCAACTTCCGCAACCACCGCAAGGCGACGATCATCGACGGCCGCATCGGCTTCGTCGGCGGACTCAACCTCGGCGACGAGTACAACCACGGTTCACCGCGCTTCGGCTTCTGGAGAGACACCCACGTGCTGATCCGCGGCAACGGCGTGACCTCGATCCAGAACGTCTTCGTGAAGGACTGGTACTACGTCACCGGCACCGTCCTCGAGAAGCCGCTCGACAAGTCCGTCGAGGAGTTCCCCGGCCTCTTCGCGATCATCGAGTCCGGACCGGACTTCGAGAACGGCCTCATCAAGGACGTCTACTTCAAGATGATCAACGCCGCGAAGCGGTCGATCAAGATCGCGACTCCGTACCTGATCCTCGAACCGGAGATGATGCTTTCGCTCAAGATCGCCGCCCAGAGCGGCGTCCGGATCGACATCCTCGTCCCCGGCAAGAGCGACTACGCGATGGTCGGCTTCGCGACTCGGTCGTACTACGAAACCCTGCTCTCCTACGGCATCCGCGTGCACGAGTACGCCGATACGTTCGTCCATTCGAAGATCCTGATCGTCGACGACGCGATCGCGTCGGTCGGTTCGGTCAACTTCGACCCACGCAGCTTCCATCTCAACTTCGAGGCGACCGCCGTGTTCGAAAACGCGGCCGTCGCCGACCTGGTCGCCGCCTTCGCGGCCGACCTCGAACGCGCACCGTCGATCGAACTGACCGAATGGCAGCGTCGCGGCATCGTCAAGCGTCTCGTCCAGGGGCTGTTCAACCTGTTCAGCCCACTCTTCTGATCGGAGGATCGAACCATGCAAAATCTGACGTTCACTGCCATTTTCGGACTCTTGTTGATCGGCATCGCCGTCACGACGGTCATCGGCATCGTCGTCACCCTCGTCAAGCGCGGCAAGAACAAGAAAGAAGAGGAGTAGAAGCGATGGGATTCGTCGAAATCGCCCTCGTCGTCCTCCTCGTCCTCGCCGTCTTCTCGTGCGCCGCGGTCGTCTACCTGCTGGTGCGTCCGAAGGCCGCCGATCCGCACCGGGAGGAGCTCAACGCGCTCGCCCGCGACACCCGCCAGGGCATCGCCGACCTGAAGTCGGCCGTTTCGCAGTCGATCTTCACCGCGATCATCGACTTCAACGACAAGGTCAACCTGAAGCTCTCCGACAACGCCGAGAAGTCCGGCGCCAACATCGCCGACTTCCGGATGAGCGTCAACCGCGAGCTGACGGAATTCCGCGACAGCGTCGGCGCCCGCCTGAACGCCGAATTCAAGACGATGGCGGAAGCCGTCGAGAAGCAGATGGGCGCGATCAACGTGAAGGTCGAGGAACGCCTCAAGCAGGGTTTCGTCGACACGAACCAGACGTTCGCGCAGATCTCCGCGCGGATCCAGGTGATCGACGCCGCCCAGAAGAACATCGAGGACCTCTCCAAGCAGATGATCAGCCTCGAGGGCATCCTCACCAACAACCAGTCGCGCGGGATGTTCGGCGAGTACCAGCTCGAGAAGGTGCTCTTCAGCGTCTTCGGCGTCCAGCACAACCTCTATGAACTCCAATACACGATCCGCGAGGAAAAGGGCAAGGCGGAACGCGTCCGCGCCGACGCCGTCGTCCATCTCCCCGGCCCCGCCGGGCTGATCGCGATCGATTCGAAGTTCCCCTTCGCGAACTACGCCCGCCTGTTCGGCAAGGACCCGCTCGCGGTCGAAGAGCGCGAGAAGATCGTCCAGGCGTTCGGCGCCGACGTCAAGAAGCACATCACCGCGATCGCCGCGAAGTACATCATCCCCGGGAAGACGCTCGACCACGCGCTCATGTTCGTGCCCACCGACGGGATCCTCACCCTGATCCATTCGGAACTGCAGAACGTGATCGACTACGCCAACCAGAAGAACGTCACGATCGTCTCGCCGACGATCCTCGTACCCCTGCTCTCCTCGTACTTCGCGGTAATGATCGACTACCAGCGGACGCTCTACGCCTCGCAGATCAAGAAGGAGCTCGATTCCCTCACCAAGGAGTTCGGAAAATTCGCCGAGGAATGGGAGAAACTCTCGATCAACATCGAGAAGATCGGCCGCCAGTCGAGCGATGTCAACCTCCGCGTCGGCAAGATCACGACGAAATTCGGCCAGATCGACCGGATCCGCTTCCCCGAGGAGACGCCGGCGATCGAGGCCGAAGTGGAAGACCGTTCCGAAGGAACGGAATGAAATCGCGTGAAAATTCTGCGATTCCGGGCACATAACGCTTGCAATCGAAGCATCCCCGATGTATAATGTTATCAGCATCAAAAATAAAATTAAAGGAGAAACACAGTTACAAATGAACGGCACGGTCAAGTGGTTTAACGCAGAAAAGGGTTATGGATTCATCACCGGCGAAGACGGAAAAGACATTTTCGCTCACTACTCGGCAATCCAAGGCGAAGGCTACAAGGCTCTCGAGAACGGCCAGAAGGTTTCCTTCGAAGTCGTGAACGGCGCCCGCGGTCCCCAAGCTGCCAATATCGTCAAACTGTAATAAGCAAAACGATATTCAACCTAAAAAGGCATCCTCGCGGATGCCTTTTTTCGTGTTTGACGGCATTATCGGAGGTCGTCGACGGTCTTGACCTGGTTCTTGCCCGAGCGCTTCGCCAGATAGAGGGCCTTGTCGGCGTCGCGGTAGCCTTTGTCGAAGGTCGCGTCGATGCGGGAGACGCCGATCGAGACGGAGGTGTGGATCACGACGCCCTCGAAGGGATAGCCGGTCGTGGCAATCACGTCGCGGACCCGTTCGGCGAGCACGCGGATCTCGGCCATCGAGCGGATCGGACAGGCGACCATGAATTCGTCGCCGCCCCAACGCGAAATCAGCGCCGGTTTCGGCACCTCGCGGAGGAGGGTTCCGGCCACCATCCGGATCAGATGGTCGCCGGCGGGATGGCCGAACCCGTCGTTCACGAGCTTGAACTCGTCGAGGTCGAGGATGAAGATCGGGATCGGCTGCGCGTCTTCCGCCTGCGCAAGGTAGGCTTCGCGGATCGCGTCCTCCATCGCCCCGCGGTTCAGCAGTCCCGAGAGGCGATCCGTGTTCGCGAGTTTGGCGAGCGCGCTCGTCTGCGACTGGATCAGGTCGGTGCGGCGCGTCTTGGCCATGAAGTTCAGCCACCCGACGATCGAGAAGAAGAAGCCGAGGGTCACCGTCGCGAGCAGGTTCATGCGGTTCGACGCCAGCTGGAGCGGATCGGTCTGGGTATACCCCATCGCGACGGTGGCGATGACGAAGTTGACGGCGAAGATCGTGGCCGCCGCCGTCGGCCGGATGAAGAACGCGAAGCCGGCGAGCACGCAGGCGTAGATGAAGACGGTGATGTTGGGACTGACGTACTGGCCGACGGCCGTGTTCGCCGCGTTGAGGGCAATGAGCAGGCCGACGCCGAGATACTGGAGGACGACCATCGCGCGCTTCCTGCCGGCGCGGCGACACAGCGCCAGGATCCCGAGAAGGGCGAACTGGGAGACGATCATGACGCCGTCGATGATCAGGATCCAGGTGCGCCAGAGCGCCGTCCCGGGATCGTTTCCCGGGTCGACGGAGGCGACCCAGACCATCGTGCCGGCGATGAGCGGGAACGCCAGGAACACCATCAGGCGGAAGCGGACGAAATTGGTTTCCGTCGCGAGCGCGACGAATTCCGTGCCGTGCCGGCGCAAGTCGCGATAGGCGTCGCCGACGTTTCGCGCGATCTTCGCGAGCCGTTCCTTCATTTTCATGGCGGGTTCCTCCGTTTCCGTCCGCCCTGCGAGGCGGATTCCATCTCCATTCTACCACATTCGTATCGTGTCGAGGGCCGCTTGTGCGGTTTTCGGTCCTTCGCGCCCCCGCCTTCGCCCTTTTCGTTGTCTATCGGGGCCGATTGTTGTATAATAATCTTACGCAATGAAGAATGGAAGTGGCCCTCATGAAAGTCTTCAACTCCTATACCGGCGCCCTCGAAACGTTCGTCCCGCACCACGAGGGAACCGTCTCGATGTACGTCTGCGGGCCGACCGTCTACAACTACATCCACATCGGAAACGCCCGTCCGGTCGTCTTCTTTGACGTCGTTCGGCGATATTTTCAGGCCAAGGGGAATGTGGTCCGGTTCGTCTCGAACTTCACCGACGTCGACGACAAGATCATCGCCAGGGCGAAGGAGGAGGGCAAGGACGAGGCGGCCGTGAGCCAGTTCTACATCGACGCCTTCCTGCGCGACGTGAAGGCCCTCGGCTCGAACGTCGACTACATCCAGCCGCGCGTCACCCGCTACATGGACAAGATCGTCGCCTACATCAAGGAACTCGTCGATGCCGGCTACGCCTACCTCGTGGACGGCGACGTCTACTTCCGCGTCTCCCGCTTCGACGAGTACGGACGCCTCTCCAACCGCAAGCTCGACGACCTCATCGCCGGCGCCCGCGTCGAGGTGAACGAGAAGAAGGAATCGCCGCTCGACTTCACCCTCTGGAAAAGGACCGACGAAGGAATCCGCTGGGATTCGCCGTTCTCGGTCGGTCGTCCCGGCTGGCACACCGAGTGCGTCGCGATGATCGACGACATCTTCGGCGAGGAGATCGACATCCATGGCGGCGGGATGGACCTGATGTTTCCGCACCACGAGAACGAGATCGCCCAGGCCTGCGCCCACGACCATCACCGCGTCGCCCGCTACTGGATGCACAACGGCCGCCTCGACATCGGCGGCGAGAAGATGTCCAAGAGCCTCGGCAACGACATCAAGGTGAGGGACCTCCAGGGCGACCTCCTCGGCTACCGCATGTTCCTCCTCGCGACCCACTATCGCGCGCCGCTCAGCTTCTCGCTCGAGAACCTCGAGAACTACCAGAAGGACTGGGCACGGGCCAGAAAGAGCGTCCAGACGCTGTTCCATGCGCTCGACCGCGCCGACGCCCTGAATCCGGGCGCGAAGGTCGAGGATCCGGAGATCGCCGGCACCGTCGCCCGGTTCGACGAGGCGATGGAAAGCGACTTCAACACCCCGAACGCCCTGACCGCATTCAATGCCCTCCTCAAGATCCTGAACAACCTCCTGCGCCGTCCCGCCGATCCCCGCCTCATGAACGAGGCGCTCGAGGCGGCCAAGTACATGCTCGGCATCCTCGGCCTCGATCCGGACCTCCGGATCCTTTCCGCCGAGGAACGCGCGCTCTTCACGGCCTGGGAGGACGCCCGGAGGGCGAAGGACTTTGCTTCGGCAGACGGCTACCGCGCCGAACTGGTCCGGCGCGACCTCGTCTGACGTGGTCCCCTACAACGGCGCGACGCTCGCCTACGTCGGCGACGCCGTCTACGAACTCCGGGTCCGCGAGCATCTGCTCGCCCGCGGCCTGACGAAGACCGACGACCTTCACCGCGCGGCGATCCGCTTCACCTCCGCGCAGGGCGAAGCCGCCGCCGCGGACCGGCTCCTTTCCGACATCCTCACGGAGGAGGAGACGGACGTCTACAAGCGCGGACGCAACGCGCCGGCTTCGCATACGCCGAAGAACGCCGACCCGGCCACCTACCATCGCGCCAGCGGTCTTGAGGCCCTGTTCGGATTCCTCTACCTCGAAGGCCGCCGCGAACGCCTCGACGAACTGCTTTCCGCCGCGATCGCGGCGGTTGAGGAACTCCTCTGAACGGGAGGAGTTTTTCACGCCCGGAACGGGCCGCTTCTTTCCAGCGGCCGAACCGCCGCCGCGTGATACAATGAAAGGGGGGGCGACGACATGCCCGTCACGATCTATGGAAAAAATCCCTGCAGGGAGATCCTCGCCGCCGGCCGGCCGGTGCGCTCCGCACGGATCCAGCGGGGCACGAACGACGACATCGCCGTGACGCTGCGGAGCGCCGGCGTACCGATCGAGGTCCTCGACAAGGCGGCATTCGACCGCGCCTGTCCCGGCAACCACCAGGGGGTCGCGCTCACGGTCGACGACTATCGGACGCTTTCGCTCGACGAGGCCTTCGAAAAGCACAAGAACGTCGGCAAGCCGTTCTACCTGATGCTCGACGGCATCGAGGACCCGCACAACCTCGGCGCCATCGTCCGCACCGCCGAAGCGGGCGGCGTGACCGGCGTCATCCTTCCCAAGGACAGGAGCGCCGGACTCTCCGGAACCGTCGCCAAGGTCGCGTCGGGAGCGCTCGAGTACGTCGACATGATCGAGGTCGTCAACCTCGCGACGACCATCGAGAAGCTCAAGAAGCGCGGCTTCTGGATCGTCGGCACGACGATGGACGCCGAGAAGAAGCATACCGACATCGACGTCTCGACGCCGCTCTGCGTCGTCATCGGAAGCGAAGGGAAGGGGCTCGGCCGGCTGATACGAGAGAGCGTCGACTACCTGGTGCGGATCCCGATGGTCGGGAAGGCCAACAGCCTGAACGCCTCGGTCGCCGCCGGCATCATCGTCTTCGAGATTCTGCGGAAGAGGGGATGACCCGTTGGATTTTCGCAATTACAACGACTACGAGATCATCGATCTGATCAGGCAGGGCAGCGAAGAGGCCTGGAACCTGATGTTCGAGAAGTACCGTTGGCTGATTGCGAAAAAGATCGCGAAGTTCAACCTCGCGGCCGAATACGACGACCGGTTCCAGGAAGCGCTCATGGTCATGCACCGGTCGATCGTGCATTTCGACGACCGCATGAACAAGTCGTTCACCCGCTACTTCGAATCCAACCTGGAGCATCACCTGATCTCGGTGATCCGCACGAGGCAGCGCCAGAACCGCTTCATGACCGAACGCCTCCCGCTCCTGATCGCCGACGAGGTCCGCGAGACCGAGGCGACGTACTACACGAAGGACGAGATCGAGGACGGCATCGGCACGCTCTCGCCGCTCGAGAGACGGATCTTCGAGGAACGGATGATCCGGAACCGTCCCGTCGCCGAAATCGCGGCCGCGATGGCGGTTCCGCCGAAAAAGGTGTACAACGCCGTGGAACGCATCCGCAAAAAAATTAAAATGCGTTTGGAACCATGATTTCCTTGACAAAATAATGTTATTTTGATACATTTAATAAAGCAAGCGAGTTGGTGAAATGATGAAAGACAAAGTCGTTCTGATCTGTCAGGAATGCCTGTCCCGCAACTACGAGATCAAAAGGCCGGCGGACATGAAAACCCGCTTCGAAATCATGAAATACTGCGACAAGTGCAAGAAACATACGCTCCACAAGGAAAGCAAATAGGAGGACCGCCATGGCCGACACGATCGTCAAGGAAGAGAAGAAAGTCAAGAAAGTCAAAGCCGCCGTCCAGCCCCAGCTGGCCAAGAACCCGGATGAGAAGCATTCCCGCATCATGGAAATCCTGAAGAAGGAATATGCGTTCGAGAACTGGCTGCTCGCCATCCTGAGCCCGGTCCTGATCCTCTACGGCGTCTACATCATCCTCGGCAAGTTCGGTTCCACCGACCTCACCGTCGCCCTCGGCAGCTCGGGCTACGCGTTCATCGACTTCTTCTTCGAGACCGACCTGAAGCGGATCCTCACCGGCGTCTTCCTGATCCTCGTCGGCGCGCTCGTCATCGTCTTCCTCGCGATCCCGGTGATCCGTCCGTCGGTGTCGGAGATGAAGAAGGTCTCCTGGCCGACCGGCAAGGAACTCGGCGTCGACACGATCCGCGTGTTCGGCTTCCTCGTGTTCCTGATCATCGTCTTCACGCTCTACGGTTTCGCCCTCGATCCGCTGTTCAAGTGGCTCTATACCCTCTAGGCGAAGGGCCCTGCGATGGAAAACAAACGTTTGTGGTACATCGTCCAGACCTATTCCGGGTTTGAGAACTCCGTCAAGGAGAACCTCAAGCGCCGGATCGAGACGATGCAGATGGAGAACAAGATCTTCGAGGTGATGATCCCCGAAGAACTGAAGGCCGAGAAGAAGGCCGACGGATCCGTCAAGGAAAAGATGGTCAAGATGTTCCCGGGCTACGTGTTCATCGAGATGATCGTCACCGACGACTCGTGGTTCGTGGTCCGCAACACCCCCGGCGTCACCGGCTTCCTCGGTTCCTCCGGCGGCGGCACCAAGCCGATTCCGCTGCTTCCCGAGGAGATCAATCCGATCCTGAAGAAGTGCGGCCTCCTGCAGGCGCAGAAGCTGAACGCCAAGATCGGCCAGAACGTCAAGGTCGCGACCGGCGCCTTCACCGGCCAGATCGGCACGATCGAAAACATCAACGACGAGAAGGGAACCGTCAAGGTCCTGCTCGAGATGTTCGGCCGCAAGACCCCGATCGAACTCGATTTCGCCGACATCGAGGTTCTGTAATCCTGTAAAAAAAGTCAGAGAAATCTGGCTTTTTCTTTTTCAAGGTCGATAACCCCTCGCCGCTCGTGTTATAATACCTTTTGACGTCTTTTTTCCGAGGTGTCCCATGCTCAAGCTCGTCAACGTATCGAAATACTACAGTTCCAACAACGTGATCGCGCTCGGTCTCCGGAAGGTGAACCTCGAATTCCGGCAGAACGAATTCGTCGCCATCGTCGGCGAATCCGGTTCCGGCAAGACCACGCTTCTGAACGTCCTCTGCGGAATCGACACCTATGAAGAGGGCGAGATGTACCTGAACGGCGAGGAGACCTCCTATTTCAGCGTCGCCGACATGGAGAACTTCCGCAAGAAGTACGTCGCCTTCGTCTTCCAGAACTACAACCTGATCGACTCCTACACCGTTCTCCAGAACGTCGAGGCGCCCCTGATCCTGGCCGGCGTCCCGAAGACGGAGATCCGCCCGCGGGCGATGGACATCATCCGCCGCGTCGGCCTCGAGAAGCACATCCACCACAAGTCGACGAAACTCTCCGGCGGTCAGAAGCAGCGCGTCGTGATCGCCCGCGCGCTCGCCAAGAACGCGCCGATCATCGCCGCCGACGAACCGACCGGCAACCTCGACTCCGTCTCCGCGAAGCAGATCATCGAACTGCTCCACGAGATCGCCAAAGACAAGCTCGTGATCGTCGTCACCCACGACTACGACCAGGTGAAGGACTACGCCACCCGCAAGATCCGCATCTTCGACGGCGAGATCGTCGAGGACGTCGAGGTCCGGCCGACGGCGAAGAGGGATCTTCCCAAGATCGCCGACGCGGAGACGCGCCTGTCGCCGACGAACCACCTCGGGATCGCCCTCCGGAACCTTCTGGCGGTGCCGCGCAAGTCGATCCTGATGATCCTCGTGTTCGCCGTCTTCTCGTTCTTCGTCGCGCTCGCCTACGGCGCCTTCAACGCCTCCATGCGCGACTACGAGGACTGGGGGAACTACTATTTCACCAACACCTCGATCACCCGCGTCGTCGTCCGCAAGGCGGACCGGACCGCCTTCACACCGGAGGACCTGGCTTCGCTCCTCGAGGTCGCGAACGTGAAGCTCTATGTCGAGAACGACTTCATCCTCGACTACGCCCTCGGCTACCAGGCGCTGGTCGCGAACGAGTGGGGCTACTACGACTACCTGAATCCCTACCCGCTCCCGCTCGGCCTTGTGACGGCGGAGACGCTTTACGCCGGGCGGATGCCCGAAGCCGCGGACGAGGTCGTGCTCGCGACCAACGAGCTCTACCTCGACGATTACGTCGACACCTACCTCGGCAAGGACCTGGCCGTGGCGACGGGCCGCGAATGGGGAACGGCCTCCGACGATCGCGTCACCGTCGTCGGTCTCGTCTCCTCGGAAGCGCTCGACGTCTCGGCGGGGTACTATTCCGACTTCATTCTGCTCGACGACGTCTCCCTGGCGGACGTCACGGCCTACGTCTACCTCGCCGGCGGGTTCGCCGCGTCGACGTTTACGGGTACCGACAACCTCGGCGATCCGTTCACGCTTTCCGGCATCTTCAACCAGTATACCCTCGAACTTGACGAGACGGTTCCCCTCGACACCGTCTACGCCCCCTACTACGCGTCGTCCTGCGACCCCGACGAAGACGTCTGCGAGGCGGACGGAACCCTGACGATCGCCGACTTCTACCGGACCGAGACGTTCTCCGACATTCACTTCGAATACGTGCCCGCGCAGATCGACGGGAAGTACACGATGCGGATCCATCCCGCGACGGCGGAGGCGCTCCTTGGCGACGGCGTCTTCCAGGTCAGCGCCTTCACCGAGAGCGACGTCGGCGTCGACTGGACGATCCGGTCGATCGGGGCGATCCGCGATGGCGTGCTCGAGCCGAAATTCGCCGTCTTCTACCCGTACGATTCGCAGAGCGGGGAGGAATACGCGCGCTTCTTCGTGCTCCTCAACATCCTCTCCGCGGGCTTCTTCCTGTTCTTCACGCTCGCCGGAGCCACCCTCATCACCTATGTGATCTTCCGCGCGATCATCAACACCAAGATGCACGACTACGCGATCTACCGCACGATCGGCGCGAGCCGGAGGATGATCACCGCGTTCATCTATCTGGAGAACGTCTTCACCGCGGTCGTCGCCTACGCGATCGTGGCGGGGACGCTGATCGCCCTCAACACGCAGGAGACCTTCCTGACGGAGGTCATCAAGTACTACAACGTCGGCACGTACCTGATCCTGTTCGGGATCCTGATCGGGATGGCGCTTCTGATCTCGGGTAAATACTGTCGTCGCGTCTTCGGGGAGTCCGTCCAGCGGACCCTGAAGGCCGAGTGAGGAGGTGCCGGCGATGATCTCCCTGTCCCATGTCCAGAAATTCTACAACAAAGGCAAGCAGAACTTCATCCACGTCGTGAACGACACTTCCCTGACGTTCCCCGAGGTCGGCCTCGTCGCCATCACCGGTCCGTCCGGATGCGGCAAGACGACGCTCCTCAACATCATCGGCGGACTCGATTCCTTCGACTCCGGGAAGATCGTCTTCGACGGCGAGACGATCGAGCGCTACGATCCGAAGCGGATCGACGCGCTACGCAACAAGTACGTCGGCTACATCTTCCAGAACTACAACCTGATCGTCGACAAGACCGTCTACGAGAACGTCGAGGCGGCCCTCAACATCGCCGGCCTCTTCGACAAGAAGGCGGTCGAGGAGCGCATCAACTACGTGCTCCGCAGCGTCGGCATGTACAACTTCCGCAAGCGCAACGTCCAGGCGCTCTCCGGCGGCCAGCAGCAGCGCGTCGCGATCGCCCGCGCGATCGCCAAGAACCCGAAGGTGGTGCTCGCCGACGAGCCGACCGGCAACCTCGACGCCAACAACACCTTCGAGATCATGGGCATCATCAAGAAGATCAGCCAGACCTGTCTCGTGATCCTCGTCTCGCACGAGCGCGAACTCGTCGACTTCTACGCCGACCGGGTCATCGAGATCGCCGACGGAAAGGTCGCGAAGGACGAGCTGAACGAAGGCAACCGCACCCTCGAACACGTCGACGACCGCAACGTCTACCTCCTCGACCTCGAGAAGGAGACGGGCGTTTCGCCGGTTCCGGTGACCTTCTACCACAAGGGCGACGTCCCCGCCGGAATCGACCTCAAGGTCATCCATTTCAACAACACCCTCTATGTCAAGGCGGATGCCTCGGTCAAGGTGAAATACCTCGCCGACGACTCCGAGATCCGCCTCCTCGAGGAACATTACAAGAAACCGGAGACCGAGGACATCGCCAAGTCGTCGTTCGACCTCGCCCAGTTCGGCGCGGTCGAGCGCGAGGCCGGACGCGGATCGTTCATCCGCTTCCGAGACAGCCTCCTGTCGGGATTCCGCAAGATCCTCGGCCAGCGCAAGTTCTTCCGCCGCATCTTCCTGATCGCCTATTTTCTCATCTCCGCGCTCACCGTCTACAACCTCGCTTCCTTCGGAAACCTCACGAAGGTCGACCCGTCCGAGTTCATGACGACGGGGAAGGACCTCGTCGACGTCACGATCAAGCAGGGAATGTCGTACGCCGACGTCCTTGCGATCGTCGCCGACACGTCCGCCGTCGGCGTCTCGCCGTACGTCTCGCTGTTGCCCGTCGGCGTCACCGCCGAGGACTACTACCAGGGCAGCGGCAATCAGGCGATGGCCGCCTACACGCAGGGGTTCCCGGTTCCGGTCTCGCGTCTGGGCACCTACGAGATGGAAGCCGGCGCGATGCCCGCGAACAACCGCGAGATCGCCGTCGACGTCTGGATCGCCGATGCGATCCTGAAGCAGAAGGCGGTCCTCGACCTCGGCGTCGACACCTACGAGGAACTCCTCGGGGCGACCGTCTCCTACGGCTACTACACGAGCGGAATCCCGCTCACGATCGTCGGCGTCGTCGCTTCCGACGCTCCCGTCCTGGTCCTAACGGACGCGAACATCCTCGCGTTCTCGGAGACCCTTTCCGCCTACAACGCCGTGCCGTACGGCACTGCGACCGGGCATTACGACATCGTCGCGGGCGCGGACATCGCCGCGTCCGACGAGATCGTCGCGGCCGCGGATACCGGGATGACGATCGGCGAAGACCTGATGATCGCCGGCTCGTCGGTCACGATCGTCGGCCTATATGAAAGCGACGAGACCTACGGCTACGTCTTCAACGATTCGCTGTCGATGAAACTGACGATCCAGAACCGGCTTTCCTCCGGCGAGGGATCCAGCCTCCTCTTCTATGCCGACGACGTCGACCTCGCCGCCGGCGAGATCGCGGCGCTCGACTACGAGGCCGCCGACGCCTACGGCACCGCCCGCAGCCGCTATGTCGCTGAGACCCGCGCGGCCGTCGCCGGCCGCATCACGACGATCCTCGTGACCCTCGGCGGCATCGTCGTCTACATCTTCTTCATGACGCGGTCGTCGATGCTCGGACGGATCAAGGAGATCGGCATCTACCGCTCGATCGGCGCCACCAAGGGCGACATCTACAAGATCTTCGTCTCCGAGATCCTCGCCTTCACGGCGATCGGCTCGCTGCCCGGGTATCTGATCATGACCTACGTCGTGGGCGAGATCGAGAAGACCTTCGGGATGATCTCGTCGATCTTCTACTTCCCGCTTCACCTCTTCCTCCTCGGCATCGTCGGGATCTTCGCGATCAACGTCATCTTCGGCATGATCCCGATCTTCTCGCTCCTCCGCAAGACGCCTTCGGAGATCAACGCCAAGTACGACATTTGACGTCCTTCCGCGCCCGTTTCGACGGCAAAGATATTTCTTGACACGGGCGCGGGCGTCGTTGTATAATATTTGAGCGCGTGTCCAGAGCACGCGTTGACAATGGGAGGACTCTAAAGGAGCCCGCAGACCACACACGAATTTCAGGAGGTGTCATTTCGTGGCAAGAGAAGTCAAGACAGTCGTCAAGCTGCAGATCGCTGGCGGCAAAGCCACCCCCGCTCCGCCCATCGGACCCGCACTGGGCCAGGCGAGCGTGAACATCCAGCAGTTCTGCTTGCAGTTCAACGAACGGACCAAGAACATGGTCGGCAGCGTGATCCCGGTCGTGATCACCGTGTACGACGACAGATCGTTCACGTTCATCACCAAGACCCCGCCCGCCAGCGACCTGCTCAAGAAGGCGTGCAACATCCAGAAGGGCGCCGCGAACTCCAAGAAGGAGACGGTCGCGACGATCACCCGCGCCCAGCTCCGCGATCTCGGAGCGCAGA
>Ga0265297_10003005_pt1 | contig 31969 bp, 39 predicted proteins | sample Munlanlwell13791_FD_192502 | JGI IMG/M metagenome (GOLD analysis project Ga0265297, IMG submission 192502) | Leachate microbial communities from a municipal landfill in Southern Ontario, Canada - Leachate well 137-91 | ecosystem: Engineered > Solid waste > Landfill > Unclassified | place...
CACTTGCTGCGCTGTCTGCCCCCCGACCGCACCAACAGTCACAGGCTTGGCAAGGTACGATGCCAGCCAGGCGCCTACACCAGATGCAGATAATGAATCACCGTACCACCAGTGTCCAACAGGGGTAATCCACCTCGTAAGTTCTGCGATGGCAGCGGTATTTGCTTCATTTCCAACAGCTTGCTCGGTCAGATTTATACCTTTACTGATCAAATCGCCATTGCTGGAGATACCCCCAGAAAGATTGTTTTGGGAGTCAACCCATGGCCAAGCAAAACCGCTTCGGCTGTAACCGAGGTCGCTTTGAGTGGGGGCCGCTGCCAGCGCATCGGTGTTGGCAGTGATAGCCGCTTCGCTGGTGTCGAGCCTTTGCGCGATGTCTCCACCATGACCAAAAATAACTCGGCCATCATTGCGGATGCCAAGTGCCATGGCCAACGCAACATCGAGCCATGCCTTTGCATATCCACTGCGATTGCTGTAAGTGGTATCAAATCCGAGCAGGTCTAACCAGGCCTTTGTGCGACCATCAGAGAGCCAAAGTGCCGTGCCTGAGTCATTTCGCCAGATGCCGTAATACAGCAGATCATTCGACAAAACAGCAAACTGTTGGCCGTTGGTGGTGGCTGCAATACCTGCGGCGGTGCCCTCTGCGGCTGTAAAGACTTTGCCGGTGGTATTGATGCTGTCACGCGCCGCCTCAGCAACAACGCTTGCCGACGACGATGCTGATGCGCTGGCAGCAGCATTGATCTCACTAACCAGCGCTGCCGCCGAAGCTGTGACCGTAACGTCCTTTGCGGCAACGGTGATGTCACGAGCTGAGACTGCGGTCTCAGCTGCGGTTGTGGCTATTCCAGCTTGCGTTGTAGCGGTTGAGGCTCCAGTAGTTGCTATTCCAGCCTGGGTAGTTGCTATTCCAGCCTGGGTTGTGGCTATTCCAGCTTGCGTTGTAGCGGTTGAGGCTCCAGTAGTTGCTATTCCCGCCTGGGTAGTTGATGTAGCCGCATTGGCCTGAGTTGTGGCCACAGCCTGAGTGATAGCCACGGGAACAACTGAGCTGTTGAAGATGGTCCAAACAGCCTCAGCGTCACCTGATATAGGTGTCTCAGGCGCTTGGCGAATGCCGTTCTTGAACAGCACGAAGTCGGTGGTGAGTGGCACTGTAGTTGTGGCGTTGACCACAACTTTCAGGGCGTCGACCCCCATAACGATGTTGCTGAAGTCAATCAGCTTTAAGGCCAGCAGCCAAGTTGGCCCTCGGCGCACGTAGAGCCCGGCTTCAACCGTACCTAGGTCACTTTCAAGTACACAGACGCTGTCCGATAGACTCACTTGACTCAGGTCTTTAACCCAGGGTGCGTAGGTATGGGTACATACCGTGTCGTAGCATATTTGCAGTGGTGTGTAAAAATTTTGAGTGGGCATATAAAGAAACTCCTTTGGCAATAAAATTGTGCTAGTAAGTCGCTGGAAGTTTGAAGGCCCTGGGCAGCGCGACAAGTAGACGGAATGGGGTTAGCGCGTTCGTAAGAGCCACAACGGCTATTTGACAGGTAGCTGGTGTTGCCGCCGGAGAAACTATAGGAAGCAAGGCAACTCGCTCGTTAACAGGCTGGGTCAGGGTAACCTTTGGGGCTACCGTGGGTACGTACTGAGGCGTATCTGCGTAGGTGGTGTTAGCACGAAGTCTACACATGAACTGAAACACTGCAGTTGCACCTCCAGAGCCGTCATCGAGTCGTATGGATAATTCACCTCCTAGAACATCTCCAGAGGCAATTGACGCACTGGGTATGGATATTTCGATGCCGACGCCGGTGTTGCCCGAAGCGTCCAAAACTGTTGAGGTCACAAGTACCTGTTGCCAGTTTACGCCAGCTGTCGTTTACTCTAACGTACAGACCAGCAGCGAACGCCCCGAGGTCACGGCCAATAACACATACAGACTCCGCCATAGGTAATTGGGCAAAGTCTCCAACCCATGGTGCAGATAGCTGAGTGCACTGAGTGCCCCAGCATAGCAGTACCGGGGTATAGAACTGGGAGTTTGTGGGCATTGTGTTTACCTGTTATTAGCCCCGGTTTACCGTAGGCACGTTAGGGTCAGCCTGAGCTTTGCCCCGGAACCAAGAGGCTATGCCGAGAATGGGCAGAACAGAGGCGCTTATTGCGGCCAGAGCCCCAAGAACTACCGGTAGTGTGGACACAGCAGCAGCGGCACCTGTCACCCCAAACATAACGCCTAGGTAGACGACAAGCACCAGCAGTGAAGAGGCCACAGTGTTGAGGGCCACAGCAAACCCTATCGCAGGACGCCACGAATAAGTGGGCCAGTGCTCGGCCGCGGCCTCAGCTTGTAATGACCTGTTGATGTCAGCAGCGTTGGCCACAGCCAATTTCTCCAGGTCGAGACCCAGATCCATAGCATGGGTCTTCAACGCCGTGTCAAGTTGCACAATAGTGATTCGACCCTCTGACGTATCCTTAAGATCCGTCATAGCCTTAGTGACGGCATCAACAGTGGCCGTTGGAATACTAAGTTTGTCAGCAATAAACTTCACGGCTATGCCAGCCATAGGCCCCACGAGCAGAGTTGCAGCCGTGGGAGCAATCGTAGTTAACCAGTCCATAGATTTTCCTTATCTCATAAAGCCGTACATGTACCCAGCTGAGTAGATCGACGCCGGAGTTATGGCTATGCCAACAGCACCCATAGCTCCTCGACTGGAGGCGGAAAAGTCGCCGTTGCCATTCGGGCCCGAACCGTCACCAGCAGTGTGCCCCTTTATTGTCAGGTTCTGCTTTACGAACTTGAGCTCCTGATCAAGCTGTGACTGTATCTTGGAGGCCATGTTGTCAAGAAACGCAGTTCGATCAACGTCTAGGGATATGTTCGATCCCGAGAAATTGAAGGCCTTCTCGCCCTCTAGCAGATACTGGGCTTCAAGTGCCATCTTCTCTGCCTCCAAGCACCAGAACTCCCGAATGACGCCCTTAGCGTTAGTCATGGTGAACGAGGTAAATACTCCATAGGCTCCGTTGAAAGCGTCGGCGCCTCTACGGAGCCACTTCATAATTTCTGTTGACGGGAACTGACTATCAGGCGTTCCGTATAAAGTAGCTCTGGCCTTATTAACCTTAGACTTGACGTCCTCTAGGGCTTGCAGAATTGATGAGTTAACTATCCACAACGCCGCTGACTCTCGAAACGTTTGAGCTGGAGTATTCCAGAATTTAAACACAACCTGGTATGGGGTCAAAGACACCGCAAACGCTGAAGTGTCCACCGTGCCGGCCACAAAGTACCCGTTGGCGATCTTTTCAGGGTTAGCCAATGGCATTGAAGCCAATAGACTGTTATCCGCGTATATTTCTATCGCGTAGTTTTGATACAGGTCCTCAGTAACAAGACTAAGCGTGGCCTGATCGCCTACCATCTCTATAGAGTCTTGCGTACCAAGTTGAATATCAGGAAAGCCCTGAACCTGAATAGTTTCGTGGTTATAGGCCACGCCGTTACCTACCCGAAGCGTATAACGAAGCTGATAGCTGGTCTGTGGCACATTAGCTGGTACAGACACAACGCACTTGGCCACAACGGTACTAGCTAAGCCAGAGGAGTAGACTCGATAGTCGTAGGCATTACCTGAGGCGTACACGACACCAGACGGATCAAGCATGTCCCACATAACGTAGCCGCCTGAGGCATCAAAGTCTGGCGCAAACTGAAAAGTGGCTGTGGCAAGGGCGGATTTACCTGCGGAGATAGCCCCAACCAAGTCCTGATAGCTACCAGGGTCCTCATTACGGTAGGGATCAAACGTGGAGGTCAAACATACCGCAACCGCAGTTAGTGTAAACACTCGCTGATTAGTTGTTATCGTGATCGGAAAGCCGTAAGTTACCCCAGCAGCACCCCCCGTGAAGAACAAGGTTAACACGGCCTGGGCCGAGGTCACGGTCATAGCTATGCCACTGGTGTCTACGGGAGACGCTGCGCCTACCAACACAGTGGCTATGACCTCGCTGATCTGTAACTCTACAGATTGCGTTACCACGAGACTGTCACCAGCAATTTTTTGAAATACGAAGGTATTCATGTTGCCTCGTAATAAAGATTTTTTGGTACGGTTTTAAAGCCAAAGGAGACCAGTCCGTTGCCTCGGGCCGCACGACCAGTGAAGTTATATTTGAACTTTCGATCCTGACTGGCACGTAGCACCCCAGAGGAGATAGGGCGGTTTCTGTAGGCATATACCAGACCTTCAAGCGGTAGGCTAGGCACTGATGTTACAGGCGTCAACTTAGCAAAGTACGCGTCAGGTTTCGGCGGACCATAGGTCTCTGACAATAGAGCTTCATCCTTAGCTGCCTCGAACTCCTCAGCGTACTCTGTTGCATCTGTTGGATCGAATCTTCTAGGGTCAAGGCCTACGTGTCGCATCCACTTGGCCCAGTGCTCGCCGTGACCGTCAACCGCGTTGCGATGACGATACTGATCTAGTGTCCATACTGCTTGGTGACACATCTCGTGAAGCACAATTTCGCTGAAGAAGGCCTCGCGGGCGTTGAACAGAAAGTCTGCTACCCAAAGAGTGCCAACTCCAAAGTTTGGGCCACCTTGGTACACTCCGCGGGTAGTTTTATTGGGGAGTTTTATGGCCGCTGGTACCCGAGAGACTTCCAGTCTGGGTTGTGACAAACGCCCACCAAACTTTTCCTTGTTAAAGTGGGTCCACATGGACTTCAAGAATGGGAGCTTGTACCTTGCGTTGCCTTGCGCACGGTAAAAGGCCAAGGAAAGCTCAGGAGTTGTCGGACTTTTTGCAAGGTGAGAGTCGTCAACAACCCGCTTGGTAGACAGTTCCGCTGTAAGAACGAAGCGGGCCATACTATTGGCGGGCGATACACCAAGCTTACCCACATCAGGTATCACGAAAACTGCCACCTTGTTGTTGGCGGCCACGTCGGGTTTACCCAGCGCCTTTTCAAGCTTACGCATGTCCAGACTGTGAAATTTATAGGTAAAGTTTTTTGCTTCTTGCTTAACCAGAATAAGTCCTGTAAAGGACAGGGTCTCCAATAAGCTAACGATGTCTTTTTGATTCATGAGTCTACTCCTTGCCGACCCTGCCAGGCCTCGATTGATCGTTCCAGCCCTGGGTGTAAATTTTCCGGGAGCGTGTTGCTCCACCGAAAATCCGTGTGCTCGTGATTCAGCATCGGCTCAAACTCGTGGTCAACGGCGGCCATATGATTGTGAAAGACATACCCATTCGGCAGCACGTCTCGGTGTATGTGCACTAGATCGTAAGGTTCGGAGTAACCAATCTCCTCGCTAACCTCTCGCCTAGCCGCCTGCTCAATGGTTTCGTAGTCTTCTACCCCACCGCCTGGGCAACACCAAGTATTTGGACTATAGCTATCTGGAGATCGCTTTACGAACAGAAAGCGGCCAGTGTCCAAAGCCATGAACAAAACGCCGGATCCGCATTGGCCCGTTGCAGGAGCGCTAGAGTGAACTTTCATAGGGATTCTTTCAAATAACTGGGTCAGAGAAAACTATCTGACGCCCACGGGCCATAATATTCTCGGGATTCAGGTCAAGCTGGTCGTAATGCGTAGCAAACCATAGGGCTATTGGCGCCAGTCTATCTGCGGTCTGCGCGATTCTGCGCCAGCCCTGAGCCGTAAACCACTCGATAAACAACAAACGGGTGTTTAGGGTAAGACCGTGGGCAGCAGCCAGACGCAGAAAGAAATCCTTGATCGTGTACTGACTTATTGGACGCAGTTTCTCAATCTCCACAACGTAGGCCTCAGGCTCAACAACGTTTAGCAGTGTTACGCTGTAAACTACAGGAAGACACGGATTACCCCGATGTCTACGACAGAAGTTGAGCCAGTCAAGATACGGCGCGTCATTGTGAAATACCTTGACAACCAGTGTTGGGTCGGAGGCGTGTTCGTATACGACACTGCGCAGCCCTTCCCCTATTGGTGCAAGGTTCAGCGAGTGTCGGTACTCTTTTAATGTCTGTGCTAGTAGTAAGTTCATGACACTGGGTCTGTAAAAACAAGTTGACTACCTCTGGCCATGAGGTTTGACTGCGAAAGATCGAGCCTTGCCATATTCTTGAAGGCGAAGGTGGCAAACTCTCTAACATTCGTGTCCTGGGCTTCAGCTGCAAGCCATTGCCAGCCAGCTGAGGACAGTCGCTTGACACTGTTTGGCGCAAGCGACCAGGGCCACGTGGACTTAGGCAGAAACTCCTGAAATTGGAGCCACAGCTTTGCCGGAGCTGGCCGGAGCCGCTCAGTAAACACGATAAATCCGTCCTTACTATCGTCAAAGTGTACCGAGACAATATCGGCTATCTTTGGTAGATAGGGATTAGCTGGATGCCGCCGAGCAAATCTGGCAAATCTCAGATACTGGGTGTCGGACCGTACTACCTTTACCGCAACATTGGAGAATTCTGGATGCTGAAATACACGACCGAAGCCTCCATCGCCTATCTCAGTGATGTTGAGTTTGCGCAGACGCATCAGATAGTCTTTGTAGGTTTCGGCCTGTAGCTGCATGACTACTCCGAACGGCTAAACGGACTACCAGGAGGATGCCACAGAGGGCCTTGAGGCGTCTGTTTACCAGGGCGGGTCTTTACTGTAACCGGCACAGTCACCTCAGGCTCGTCCGCAGGACTGTTAATCACGTTGATGATTTTTCGCAGTTGACTATCACTAAGTTTGTAGTGGTCACCCAGCCAGTCTAGGTCCACTGGATGCAGCCCGTCTGAGGAGTCTAGGCCAACAAAGGTGAAAGTCAGTTTACCCGGATCGGTGCGCATCTTCACTGAAGTACCACGCTTCTTTTTGAGCATGGATTTTACCTCAATAAACAGCTGGTGTTTGATGTCCTCAACTTGCTGCTTGCTGACTTTGGGTTTCAAGAAAAACACTAACGCGTCATTGTCAGCGCTTATAGATTTGATGAAGGGCGCTGCGGTAAACAGGTCTCGGCGCAGACCCCCAACAGGCTCCTTGATCTGCATAGACACAGGCAGATTACCGATTTGAGAGCTGAAACCCTCAAGGCTCAGCTGGTTGGCAATAGCCTTGGCCGCCTGCTGCACATTGGCCACCGATTCACCGCCGGTCAACATATTAGGTGCCACAAAGTCGTGCTCTACGAATACCTCAACGCCAGCTCCCACAGTCCACTTGATCGCCACGTACAGTGTGGGTGCAATTTTGTCCTCGTCAGAAACAGCGTTGATCAGGATAATGTAACCTGCGAATACCAGTCCGCCCTTTGGGTTCAAGGCAGCGTAGGTTATGGTCTTGGCGTCTTCGCACTGAATATGTGTGTTGTTGGTCAACTCCTCAGCCAAGGACGCGACAAAATCCTTGTACTGCTTGGGTGCGTGACCTTCAGCAACCTTAGCCAGGGCAAAAAACAAGGATTTTAAGTTACGCTCGATGTCGGCTTTCAACTTGCGAATAGAGCCCAGTGTGGCGTCAATACTGCTGTGATTTGTACCCTGGAAGTTCATGCGAACCTCATTCTCCAGGTTAACCACGTATTTGTACTGCTCGCTTAACCGTTCCGCCATCTTGTAGTTTTTGTCCAACGTTTTGGCGTCCGGAACTTTTACCACAGGAAAGTCAACGTTCAGCGTCTTTTTAAGCTTACGCTGGCCTCCGCCCGAGATGTCCAGGAATTCGATGGCGGATTTCACCTGGGTAGCGGCAATACGAGCCAGCTGCTTATTCGTGGTGTCGATTATCTGTTCATCAAGACGCAGTTGATTCTGCATCTCGGTAAGGTATCGACGAATTTCCTCTAGGGAGCGAAATTTAGTTTTTGGTTGAGTCATGGTAATTCCTTATTTACGCCAGGATGTTTTCCAGTTTCCAGAAGCCTCTGTTCGAGTGCACACGTTGAACAGCCCATGCGGAGTGCGCCGCACTTAGCACGATGTCCTTTGGGATTAGGAACAACGTGTCCGTGGCCATCTTCAGGCCACTTGAAGCTAGGTAGCGTTGTCGCCACAAGTCTTTGCTTGGCTTCGAGTTTCAAAATTTAAATCCTTTTAGTACAGAGGTTCCAGAAAGTGGGCGAGACTGGGAAGGTCTCGCGGCATTCGTTGTTTTCTGTCCAGCGACAGGCCTTCTAAATGGCATAATGCGCCACAGCTCTTGTGGCTGAGCTACGCGCACCATGCACTCATGTCCGAGCATATTACGATTCTTTGTATTCCACGGGTTCACTGTTTGCACTATCAGAACCTTGCCGAGCTGGGACTCAGTGATAATATCCTGAGACTGTAATATCGGCACGTCGGGAGACATCACAATCTGAAAGGGCTCCTGCTGCTCAAGAAAGCTTATATCCGCGGTCTTGGTTAGCTTGGGTATTTCAAAATACACTGGTTCGTTTGACAACGCAAACTGCATTTCCATATGGGTCATAGGCGACGCAGTGGTAACAGTAATCACATGAGGTCGGCCATCGCACCAGGACAGAATACTACGGTTGGAAGTGCTGATGCCATCAATAGTAAACGTCGCTGACACAACTGTGTCAGATCGAAAGACACGAAAAGCGTCCACGCCAACAGCACCTAGAGGCAGGGTAACAGTAGTAGTGTGAACGCCAGCGGACAGCTCGAATGCCGGCAGCTCATAGAACGACTCTGTTATAAAATCAGCGGGAATCAGCACCATACGGCTACCACGCAGCAGCGAGTAGCCGCCTACATAGTTAGAGCCAAAGCATATCGGACAGGAAACGTCAGATATTCCCATATGTGACATATCGAAATTGGCCAGAAGGTCCTCTAGGTCTGGACTATACTGTCCATTATCTCCAACGGCGGGTTCAAACTCAAGTTGGTTGCTGTGACCGTCGTCAGGACCAACCCGATTTAGGTCCCCTAGCCATTGACTCACACTGTTGTCTGGTGAGGTTGGGCTATCTGCAAAGTTAGCGAAGTCTTCCTCGGGAGACGACTTATAGTTGGACACGCCAAAGTTGGCGGTTCCTGTAAGAAGGCGGTTTATAGCCCCAGAAGTAGCTTTGCCGTCGGGTGATAGGCCAGCCACAGTATTGTTTTGAGTGCTACACGTACACCGTCGGCCCTGGGTAAGCCTGCTGTAGTGCAGCGCTTGTATGCCCTGCACCCGAAACGCGGCTAGTGTCCGTTGCTGCTGCATCGGAACTACATGCTCGGTCATGTACGCCGCAACGTCCGAGGCTCTGGCGTTGGCCGGAGTTAGATTTGAACGTCTGTCTACGATTGGCATGTTGAGTCCTTGTAGGTCACTTAGGCTTCAAGCTGCACTTAGTCATCCTCACGGTTCAGCAGCTTCTCCAGCGCCACTGGTGGGCGAAATCCCCAAGCGGCCCACAGGTCGAGCTGTAGGCTGGATGAGATATTTTGTTTCATATAAAAAGTTTTCGTAGTTTATCCTCTGAAAAGGTATACCACAATAACGGCAAAGTTATAAATCTGATGCCGTGCTTAACTATCCAGATAACATCACTTCCTGCGTACTCAGCCTTTTCTCGGTTCAGTTGTAACATTCCATACGCGTCCATAAGCGTGTACGTAGACTTCATTTCAATAAACCGATCTCTTGACTTGATGTAGAAGTCAGGAGTGAAGCTGGTTCTAAGGCGAGCGTCCTTAGGGAACCCGCTGCTAAACTGCGTTTGTACGTTGGCCATCCCAAAACGGCTTACAAGCTTTGGAATCAATGCAGCCTCGTAGGTGCCCTGACACTCAAAAACTTTGTTGTGGACTTTTACCTTAAGAATCTTGTACCTAGCGCGAAGCAGCTTCTTCTGAATTTCTGGGTCCTTTAGGTGGTGATCAACCCCGTACTTCTCCCTACAAGTTTGTCGGCGTTTGGCCTGGGTTTTCTTAGTACAGTTTGCAGAAGGCGCGCCGTATCTGAACCAGTTCGTGGCTAACATTTTATCCTGAACCAACGCACTCATAGCAGGGTTCGTAACGCCGTATCTTTTCAATGACGTTTTGGCCATTTTGTTTTTTACACCAGCTGCGTGTACGGGGTTTACGACTCCGTATTTTTCGACACACGTAGCCTGCATCTTACCTAAAACTTCTCGGGAACAGGCTGGGGCAACACCTCCATATCTAAGCTGATTTGTCTCTCGCATCTTCTGCTTAACCAATGGGCTCTTTGCGGGGTTGGTTACTCCATATCGGCGTAAATATATTTTACGCAGCTTCTTCTTTACGCTGGTTGCCGCGAATACATTGGCTACTCCAAATCTTTGAATATTCGTTTTGGCCCCATTGGCTATAGCGACTGATACGTACAATTCTCTCCATTCTTCGGGTCTGTGTACTTTACAGTGTATACAGGCATTTGTGCTGGTCAAAGACTTACCACATAGTTTGCACGGGTGTCCGTGTGTGTAGGATCTAACTATAGAAAGCATAGACCCGTGCTCGTCACTATAGCGTGTGGCCCATAGTAGAGCCTTAAAGGCCGTAACGTCTGTGTCCATGGTGCGCCTAAGCGTCTCCGACGCCCAAAAACGCAATTTTTTCTCAGTCACTGAGGCCACAACAGTGTCTATAAGCTGTCTACGTGATGGCGTGAGCTGAAGCCTGCCCGTGTAGGCTTCCAATTTTTTCAAACGGCCCTCAAACGAGTCGGACTTTGTATACAAGAAGGATAGAGAGAATTTCATTTTATGACAGTTGAGAAAGCTATTGGAGCAACTGTCATAAAATTGTTAGTCTTCTTCAGACTTAGCTAATTTTTCTAGGGCTAGTGGGGGGCGGAAGCCCCAAGTGGTCCAGAGGTTAAGTTGTAAGGTCAGGTCTATATACGCGCCAGCTGCGGTAATACCTGTAACCTTTTCGTCAGCTTCGCCAACACCACGTTTGTGGTTGAGCAGCTTACCAACCTCTTCAGTCATAGCCTTGTATCGGGCAACGGCTTCTTTCTCAGTTGCAGGCTTGCGCTTGGCCGCATCCTTCTCCATGAGTTCACGGAACAAGGTTGTACCCCTACTTGTGCGGATTTTGTGTACGCTAACGCCTGAGGGTGCGCCTAAGGTGTGAAACAGTCGATTCACGTCTGCCGGAGTTACTCGAACAATACGTGAGCCTGTGTTAGCTGTAAAAACGAACATTGACGGCTTTTTGTCCCCCACAAGCTGCTTCAATGCCTCTATGAGAAACTTATGCTGAGGGTTAGAGTCCCTGAGCATATGCTTGGTTGGTATAGAGTCTTTACCAAGGTAGGCAAGGTTGATGCCCGTGGTGTGCACACGAACATTCTTGACCAGAAGGGTGCCTACACCACGGCCAGGATCAGATCCAATACGAGCCGCGAACAGGTATAGTAGCTCCAGCACAACCGCCGCGACAGACTCCTTGTCGGCAATGTCGAAAGCTTTGACCTTAGCTAGCCATTTACGCCGAATTGAAGGCAGCTTTGCCATAAGGTCTGCCACATGTTCAAACTTGGCTGCGCTTTGGTCTCGTTTAAAGTTTGTCGTGTATGCGTAGGCGAAGTCTCCGTCAGGCTTTAGGGCTTTGAACACCCACTGCGCGTCTGGATCTTTGCCGTCGTTCATCAGCACCCGGTCATACGTTGACAGATTCGGTACGCCTGCAATCAACTCGCCAGTCTTAGTATACCAGCGGCCTTGATCGTCAATAAGTCCAGTGAATCCCGGCACTAGGGAGTGAGTGAATCCCTCCGACACGATGAAGTCGTATACCTGACGGTACGGAATTTTTGGCTTGCCCGTGGCCCGAACGTAGTTCGACAGAACTGCCTTGAACTCGATATTGTGCGCCTTGCGAAGGTCCAGATACTTCTGGTATTCTTTTGGGCTAGTTTCCCTAAGCAGCTGCGCCTCTTGAGCTGTAAGATGTTTGCCGTTTCGGCCAACTAGGGATCGGACCAGATCGGAGAGAGCCGCGTGGTCTGAGGCGGTGATGTCGGGAACAAAAAACTGAGATAGAACAGTGCTCTTGAATAAGGACGCGTTGCGTCGAATAAAGTTCAAGGCCGTAACAGAGTCGGTGCTGAGATACGACCGTAGCGCCTTGAGCATTTGCAGCTCGGGCGTGGTGTACTCAGGATTGTTACGAAACACTGGCAGCGCGTCCCGAAGCTCAGTACCTAATTGGTACAATGCCTCAAGCTTGGACCCGCCCATAACGGCCGTATCAATGGCATGATCAAGACTCGGTAAGTCTTTCCACTGAAGGCGTGTTTTTACCAAGGGCACCAGGATAGGGTCCATGGGGTCCTTGGTGTTTTTTATGTAGTCTGCGACAAGTGCACCCAGGATTTGCAGCAAGGATGCGAGTTGAGACGCGGTTAGTTTGTAAATATTCATGAGGTGCCCCTTTGTACCTCATAAAATTGTAGCGCCCTACTGGTCGGCGCCTGCTAAAGATGTCTTTCTTGTGCGGTTACGCCTAGTAGGTTGTTTCTGAATTACAGGTGGAGGTATCCAGTAAAGCTTCTCGCCATCCTCGCCAAACGTTCCGACCTGGCGCTGTGTACGCAATCCTTCCAGGTCACGAGTGTAGTTGCGACTCAGGCCTACGTACCAACCGCTGGCGTGAGAGGCCCGCGCTTTACGTAACACCTCCGTAGCCCAACCGCTATGATCAGGGCGACAAATGATAGGCCAACACGTTGGACTCCAAGGTAATTGAGTGGCGTCAAGCTTCTCCACTATAGAGGACTGGCCTAGACGACTGGCTAAGTCAACGCCGCGCAAGCGCAAACCCCTACGAGCAGCCTCCTCAAGTACGTAGCCTGTACCGCTGCCACATTCAATTAGTTCAACCTTTTGATGGTGAATACCAATGAAGTGCCAGAAGGCATCGGTTGGTGTAAAGAAACGCTGAGATGGCAGCTCTAGTTGGCCTAGTGCAAGACGGCGCATATTTTGCAGTTGATCTAACACTGAGTTCTCCGTTCGTCAACGGCCAAGCCTGCCATGCTAAGGCACCGCTTGACCGTCATATCGCAGAAGTCAGTTGCGACTTCTGAATTTGGTTTCAGACCCATGATCTTGAACACGCTGCGCAACGCAATCATCTGTTCAGGAGTAGCCGCTGCTTTTGGCAAGTCAACCGATGGTGGGCCGAGCAAGCGAGTAGGGCACACGCGAATCACATTCAGTTGCCCGTGAACGTGGTGCTCGAATTGTTGGACGTCAAACACGTTCAGATCCTCTGGGTCATCGGGCATTTCCAGTGTCGTGCCAGTGCCGGGGATAGGCTTGTCGTCGTCATCCGTCTCAGCATTAAGACGGAACTCAGCAAGCAACTGAGGATACAGGATTGCCAGCACAGCCCCGTGCCACCAACGTCGCAACAGGGCGTAAACGATACCATCCTCTGTAATGACGTAGCCATGAGGACTGAACACTGGATCAGCTGGGTGGCTTGTAATGGCCGCAGCACGTTCGATAGTTATGGTCATGTAGACTCCTTATGGTTGCACTTCTCAGCCTCGAGACGCCGATAATGACGCACGTAGGCTTTGATAAATCGGGCTGCATACGCTGGGGTCGACTCCACGCTACCGAAGTCCGCATCCGCAGCTCGGTCATAGCCTGCCACTAGAGCGTCAGCTACGCCGTCGAGATCCTCAATCGAAAACTCGGCCAGGGGATTACCAACTTGATTGGGTAGCGCCTCGCGCTCAGGCACAAGGCCAATTTGCTGAAGATAGCGTGTGTAGTTGGCATTGGTAACTATGCCTACGCACACCAGTTCGTAAGCACCCAGGTATTGCGTCTTTGGCGGCCCGCGCCCCGCAGAACGTTGAGCGTCAAGGCACAAAACGCCTGGACTGAACACAAAATCAGGAGTTTTAGGTAGTGCGCTACGGCGAATTCGCAACTCGCCAACTTCTTGATGGGAGTCAAAGCCGATTTGAATCGGCACAGTGATAAAGTCGGTCATGGTTACTCCTTAAACTGCGACTGGCGCGGAAATAGCTGGGTGATGCTGGTAGCCATATAGCACAAAGTCCTCAGGTTGATAGTCAAACAGCGAGGCGGGTTTACGTGCAAACGTCAGCTTAGGCAGCGCGTAAGGCGTTCTAGCCAGCTGGGTTTCAACTTGCTGTTGGTGGTTACTGTATATGTGGCAGTCACCACCTGTCCAGATAAAGTCGCCCACGTCCATACCGCACTGCTGAGCCATCATATGCGTCAACAGAGCATAGCTTGCAATGTTGTACGGTACACCTAAAAAGCTGTCGGCTGATCGCTGGTACAGCTGGCAAGACAACTTCCTGCGAGGTACACCCAGACCGTCCAGCATGTCATGCAATGGGCTAACGCTGACCTTGTCTGCAGTGTAGAGGTCTTGCCTGCTCAGCTGACCCAGCTTGTACCGAGCAGATAATGTCAACTCTTCTGTGTAGAACTGAAACATTACGTGACACGGTAGTAGGGCCATCTTAGGTAGATCAGCTACATTCCAGGCCGAAACAAGAATGCGGCGAGAATCAGGATCTGTCTGCAGTAACCGTACAGCCTCAGATATTTGGTCAACGGTAGCGAAGTGTGCCCCAGAGCTTGTGCGTGTCACCTTCTGCCAAAAGCGCCACTGCTTGCCGTAAACAGGGCCTAAGTCACCGTCGGGGCGTGCCCACTCATCCCAGATAGTGCAACCGCGCTCCTGCAGCCAACGCACGTTAGTGTCGCCTCGCAAGAACCATAGCAGCTCTGTAATAATTGACTTTAGCGAAACCTTCTTTGTGGTAACAAGAGGAAACCCGTCTTGCAGGTTGAACCGCATTTGATACCCAAACACGCTGGTGGTTCCAGTGCCCGTGCGATCCTCTTTGGTTACTCCGTGGCGCTTTATATGGTGCAGGTAGTTTAGGTAGGCTTCCATGATCAGTCCTCGTCAGTAAGACACCGCATTGCCATATTTGACTCAGTTTCACGCACCTCAACACGGGTACACACCACGCGCCCTGCGTAACCGTAGTCCTTGAGCCAGCAGTCGTTAACGTATGTGAAGATGAAGTCGGCTAAGCCTTCACACCCAGTCTTTTCCACAACAGTAATCTTGGCCAAACCAGCAGTGCCTAGCGCCAGGAGTTGATCTTTGAACGGGTCATCTTCGGCTACCAACAACGTATGGTCGAACCAGCCCTCCAACAAGCCTTTTAAAGGCTTTAACGAACCGTAGTCCACACACCAGTTTCGAGCGTCAAGCTCGTTGGTGCCAAACTCGATGTGTATAGTAAGCGCGTACCCGTGCAGCTTGGAGCAGTGAGAGTCTGCACGCCATTGCCGGTAAGCAACAGGGAAGGCATCGTGGTATGTTTTAGTTGAGTAGAACTTCATGATTTAGTCGCAATAAGGGAGAAAAATTCAGCGCGAACCGATGGTTTCAAGAAGGCGCCGCCAATCTTTGAGGTTACTGTAGACGAACCAACGTCTCGAATCCCACGAGACTTCACGCAGTAGTGTTCAGCATCCACAACCACTGCAACCGACGCAGTGCCAAGTATGAATGACAGGGCGTGGTAGATTTGCTCAGTGAGGCGCTCTTGAATTTGCGGACGCTTGCAAAAGTATTCAACAACTCGGTTAATCTTGGATAAACCAAGCACTTTGTCGCTGGGAATGTACGCCACTGATGCGCGCCCAGAGATTACCACACCATGATGCTCACAGTTACTTTGCACGTTGATGTTTCGTTCCAAGATCATTTCGTTGTACTGCATCTTGTTATCCACAGTGGTACACTTAGGAAAGTTTTCAGGATGCAAACCCTGGTATATCTCGTGAACGTACATTTTGGCCATTCGGGCCGGAGTATCCTTAAGGCTGTCGTCGGCAAGGTCCAGCCCCAGTGTTTGCCAGATGTCGGTAAATAAGGCAGTTATCTTAGCCACCTTTTCTTTGTCAGCCACACCCAGTAGCTGGGGCGCAAGTGGCGTTTCTACGCCAACAGCCAGCAGGTGCTCGTGCACCAATGCGCCAAGGATAGGATCAGTTTTGTTCATGGTATGGCCGTAAAAAGGTGAGTTTGAATGCTTAACCGCAAATAGTTGTCCATTGCGTATTGAGCAGCGTAGGCATAATTTTTCGCAGTTGAAGCTGCGTCTATCAGTGTGTGATCCCAGGCGTTTGACACTTCACCGTCGTAGGCGCGGAGATAGACTGCGATAGGCGACACGTAAACGTCCCCTGCGTAATCCAATAATTCTGCAGGTACGTGATGATGCGGGTCGTTAGGGTCAGCCGACAGCGCAAATTTGAAGGCAGGGTTCAGCGCTACCAGTGACCGGGAAATAGGAGCATAGCCACCCAACCGGTTACTGGCTTTAGGCGAAACCACTAGGGACAGCCTTGAACCAAGTAAGGTACGCAACCGCGTCAGCGCAGTGAGTTGCGTTCCGTTGGTCTCAATCTGAACTTCGCTAAACAGGTACTGCGCTGCTTTTAACAGGTCAGCCAGCAGAGGTTGCAGCGTAGGCTCACCACCAGTTACCACAATTATGTCACTGGTATCGTAGCCAGGGAGGTTAACTGCCTCAGCAAGCACGTCAGTGTAGTGGAGCTGTCGCGCAGTACCTACAGAAAACGCAGTGTCGCAAAAAGCGCAGTGGTCGTGTTTATCGCCAAAGTTACAACCGGCCAGTCTCACAAACACTGCAGGTCGACCTGCGTAAGGGCCCTCGCCTTGGATGGTGCGAAAAATAGAGGTTACGTACAGCTTGGTGGCTGAACGAAAGAAGCTGCCAGTAACCGCCGAGTCAGGGTGGATAGGGATGGTTTTCATAAGTTTGGCTGGCAAGGAGTGTACACAACACAAGTAGGATGTTGCTGTAGCAGCACTTCACACGCAGAGGCGGGTAGAAACATAGGCGAAACCGTAACACTGTCACCTAGTACCACTCGGAATAAGCCGCGTACATGAGCGTCTAACTTGCTATTTACTGTTTGCGCCACCGGAGTGTACCAGACATCTAAGTCAGAAGATGCCCAGTTGCGAGGCTTCGCATACAGCGTAACTTGCGCGGCGTCGGCGATGTACTGTAGTTTCTCTGCCTCGGCCAAGATGGAGGGGTTTTTTGACGCCAAGCCAAGCGTAGCGCGTACCTGCGACATAACAGTGGATCTGTCGCTAACCATGGTTACGTTTGGGTAAGTGCCAGCGGTCAACTCACGTATCAGGGAGGTATGAGTCTTCATGCGGAAGTCATCCGGCGGGCGTTTACCATCTGCTTGGTACACCAAGGGGGGAAGATAAAAAATCTGCGTATAGGTACTTACCCAGGCCTCAACAGTGGGGCGGAGCGCAGCAATCAAGGCACTGTTTGGGTGATCAACCAGAGCAATAGCATACAAGTCAAGAACAGACCTGTCAGTTATCACAACAGCCGCGTCACCTTTTAGCTCAGCCTGAACCTCGGCGTGAATGAGGTTTGTAATCATTCCGTAGTGAGCGCGAGGGTCAACAGGGAAGTGGGCGTCTGCCCAGCTGATCTTGCGGTCTTGCGAAGACACAACCTCTGCGAGGTAGTGATGTTCTGACTTCAGCCGTGTGGTAACTTCCAAGGCCATTGTGGTTTTACCAGAGCAGTTGGTTCCAGTAAACGCGAGTTTGTATTTGCTTGAGTTGGGAGTCATTTTTTATTGCTCTTAGAAATTTTTGAAGGGCCTGCAGTGCCTATTTTCTTAGGCCGGTGATTGAGAACGTCAAAGTACACCATGTGCGGAAATACTTTCGGTTTTGTTTCCGCAAAATCTAGCAGCGTAGCTTTGGCTATAACTGATGGAAGCTTGATCTTGGTGACTGAGGGAACACTAACCACCGATCGGTAGTAAACGCCGTCTACTTTGTGTGCGTCTGCTATGGTTAACCCATAGGCCAACAGTTGCGTTGGTGCATCGTAAACCGTAGAGTCACTAGGGGCCTTAGCATGTAGCCAAGCCTCTACCGAACGAAAAGCTCCGGCTGGACAAGAAAACACCAAACCGCATACGTTACGTCGAACCAGCGTCTTCATAAAAACTTCTTCCCGTAAAATTTTTCGTAGCGACCAATTATGTCAGTGTAATGGCTCAGCCCTGGAGGTGTCTTGGCTGCAGGCTTTGCGAACAGCTGGTTGGTGGCTTTAGGTTTCCACTCTCGGTACCCTTTCTGAATTACCAGGTTCAGGTAGTCAACGCACCTGCTCAGTAGTTCGTACCGACCAGAGGGTAGCCATTGGTCAGCTATGTCTCGCAGGGAGCACCCTCCAGCCAGATAGACCTGTACGGAGTCTGCAATAAGGTTCTTGGTCTCTACAGCATTCCACAGGTTGTGACCCTCAGCTAAACAGGTATCAAGAAAGGCGCGTTGGTCGGTTATCAACCTGCAAGCAGGGCACCTGCAAGTAGTGCCTACGGGAGTCTTTTGGTTGCGGCTAAGCTCCTCCACTTTGCCCGTTTTCGCGCCTAGCCCATACTTGTAGGTGCCGTTTATAGAAGTCATACGAAATGACACGCTATCTCCGCCGCAACGCTTCACGTAACCTGATCCCACCATTATGGAGTACAGCACGAACCATAAGTTAGAGGTAACCCCTAGAAAGTGGAAGTATTCGGTGCGGTCTCTTAGCCTGTCAATAACCGATAAGCCGTTAGTCAGTGCGGTAAGAGTTCGGTGCGTTGCGTCACCGTCGACAAGCGTATTAAGGCCTGCGATGGCAACGACCTTACTGTGCCTTTTTAGGCCGTCAATACGGCGTAGCCGATTAGCTACAGTAGACCCTTGGCTGATAAGTGCGAGGACTTTGCCCTCAGCCAGCTTGGGCTCCATGTACTGGTCGTTAGCCCGCATCATCTTGGTCACTGCGTCAAAAAAGTAAGGCTCTACTGTTGCGGGCAACGGTAGGTCTAGCGGCATACATATGTCGCCAAACTTGTTGTAAAACGTCAGTAGTTCGTCTGGGTTAACGAAGTCCGCCGTCCCGCGCAGCATCTGGAAGCCGCCAGAGTCAACAATAACCTTCTTGCCAAAAGCCGCGAAGTTAGAGCTGTAGTTCTGGGTAGCGTGGTACGGGTTTATCAAGACCAAAGGTTCGGTAACAACCTCAGGTGACAGGATAGGAGCGATACAGTCAAAGTCCCCAAAAGTGTCAACTAAGGTTTTCTTAGTTGTGCTGCTGGAGGTAAGGTACACCTTGCGGTCCGGTAGAGTGAACACAGACAGCTTGGCAGAGTACCTAGTAAGCCCTGTGTCTGAGTGTTTGCCAAATTTGACGTAAGCGTGCAGCTCACCTGCTGCCCACTTTTCCAATCCAGCTGGGACTAGATGAACTCTATTTCGGATCATGTAGGACCTTGATGAAAGTGTTTATAGGCTCTGATAAAAACCGCCGCGCGTAGCTGGTTGTTCCTACCGGATTGGCCATGAGTGAGTACAGCTTGGCCAAGGCCTCTTCCTCAGTAGAAAACAGGAACGAGCCTTCTTGCAATACCAGCTCTGGGTGGCTGGCGTTATTTTTTAGCAGAGGTTGGCAGCCGTATAGCATAGCTTCAACAGCACAGTACCCAAAACTTTCCTCAGGAGAGTGGGACACCATAACCTTGGCCTGCGCCAACACCTGATGGTACTCGGCCTTGGTCAGCCCTGAGCGGATGGAAATAATCCCCAGACGTTCCATATCTTTCGCCAACTCTAGGAGTGCGGGACTGTTTGACGTGAACGTCTGCCGGCTGGTAGTTACTAAAAACTCCCATTCGGGATGTGCTGCCTTGGCCTTTGCGAACAGCCGTAGCGTAGACTCTGGGTCTTTTTCTAGGTCAAACCTATTAGTCAGCACGACCAAGTTTTGCTTAGGTTTGTAGTAAGCGGAGTAGTCGCAGGCGAACAGCGGGTTACCTGACACAACAATACGGTCAGCCAAGTGTAGCTGATTCATAGGGGCTAACCTGCGAGCCAAGACGGCGTTTTTGTGATACTGGGAACCCACCAGCACTGCGTCCATGGCAGCAATCCAACCAACCTCAGTAAACTGTTGGTAAGGAGCAGCAATCTCGAAAGCGTCGCCGTGAGTGTAGGACGCCGCGTGCAAGAAACCTACTAAGCGAACCGATATGTGGTTCATATCCGCCATGAGCCTAACCGACTCAATGCCCCAAAACTCAATATCGCCAAAGAAAAACCGAGTGTTGGGTTTGACCAAACCCTTATCGAACAGTGCTGCGATTTTGGCTAGCTGCACGGACTTGTAGTGAACCGTAGAGTTTATATCGAGGAACGTTCCCACCTTGACTACCTGTTGGAGAGGTTCACCGTCGATAACGCGCACGTTAAAGTGCTCGGCGAATAGCACAGGAAGATTTCGATACCACTGCTCGGTGTACCGCTCTGCCAGAGGTTCTATCGGGACGTATATAAGGTCATGTTTCATACAGTGAGGTCACTCGAAAATTCTGACGGTTGAGTTTTGAAAAAAGCCTGAGCTGGCGCAACAAGCACGTTTAGGTCATGCTCAAACTTAACTTGGTCAGTGGAGCTCAGTTTAGCAACGTTAGCGTACCCAGGTACGCTAAGCATCAAGGTTACGTTACTAGGACGCGCAGTATCTTGGACCTCAGTGACCTCCAAAGTCACCAGGGCGTTTATTGACGCAAGGCGTGCATAAGGCAGAGCGTTGGCTAAGTCACTTACGTACAGATGCCCTACACCGCTGTCAACAGCGTACTCGATGGCGACCTCCAGCTCCGCCGCTTGACAAAAAATAGTAGGGACACCTTTGAGCCGGCCTTCGCACTCAATTCCAACTTTCATAAACTTCTCCTTCACAGTCAATCCTAAACGATATGCATGTTTGCACAAGAGTATTTACAATATCGTCTATGCTGCTGAAAAGGGTGCCGCTAGCCAACTGAGTTGAGGCAGTAACATGCGCGATTGACCCGTTAACGCTGACCACACTGTTGCGTAAGCACCTGTAGTCCTTTTCCTGGATATTCTCAAATAGGTAGTAGCTGGCGTCAGTAGCCCATAAGGCTTTTTGCGAGGGGTATAACCTATCCAGGGCTTGCTTTTTAAGCCCCGCTGCACCTCCTCCTAAAACAGTTTTACCCGCCTGCATATCAACCTGGTAGAACTGCTTAGCGTTAGGCAGATTCCGGTAGTGCCTGTTAGCCTGCTGGTGATGTGGGTGGCTATCAGTAATGGACGGTAGTAACACGAAGGCGTCGGTGCGTACCTCAGGTAACGTACCCGTGCTGAACACGGGGTTAAATCCAAATTCTCGGGCAGCCGCCTGTGCCTCTGCACGCCGAGTTGCGGTTAGCTCGAACAGATATATCACCTCAGTAACCCGGCCTGCTGCAAGATACGACCAACACCCAATAGCCTCGTCGTCAACGTGTGGCGCGATAATGGTTATAGGCTGCCTGCTCAGGGGCATATTCATTGGAGAAAGGGAGATCATAATAAAAAATTGCCGCCCATACGTCAGCGTCCGACCAGTCGTAGATAGGGAATACAAACGTCATACCGAACATGCTGTCAGGAACAACTAAGTCAAGGTGCTGGCGGTTCACATCGCGACCGCCAGAAACAAAGTCTGCTGACCGGTCTACGCGAGAAAACTCAGAGATGCGCGAACCGTCGAACTGTGTCTTGTATTTAAAGTTGGTGCCTAACGCCCGAGGCCACAGCTCAATAGGGAACGGTTGACGGTACAAAAAGTCCAACGTGTCTGGATGAATCGCATTATCTCCTCCAGGCTTATTGGTGTGAACTACAGGCAAGTTCGGAAAAACTTGACTTACCAGCCAGTGCGTTACCACTGAGTCTTTGCCCCCGCTGTGCCCAATGCAAGGAGCGTCCAAGTTCAACTTACTTAACCGCTCAGTCGCACAGCAGACTTTATCTGCCAGTGTGCCAAAAGCCAAGTTCATAGTGCATCTCCAGTGTAGGTTATTTCTGCACCGCACTCGCCGTCTTCAGACACCGCAACGGCAATAGCCCGGTTCGGGTACATGTTGACAACTCGCGCCAGCAGTTCACGAGCAATTGTTTCGCAGCTTTTGTGGTCGAGCTGCAAGGTTCCATCAGCGTAAAGGCCACGCAGAGTATTCAGTAGCAGGTGAAACTCAATATCGCGGTTGTCATGCGTCACCTCAACCGACACCTTGAAATGGAACAGGTGTCGGTGAGGGCTGCGTAGGTAAGCCACCGCGTCAGGAGCGTCGGGATAACAGTGAATGCCGGGCAGCTGAAAGGTAACCCAAATCGTTGCGGCGGTCATTCTGAAACTCCAAACAGTATGGTTGCAACAAGGTCATGAGGTCTGCTGTCTGTAAGCAACGAGGCTACTACAGCCTCAGTAACGTCCTCAAGGTGAATGCCCAGACCAGCGGCGTAGGAGTACAGGCCGACTGTAATCTCACCTAGTGCCAAGGCCAGGTCAGTCAGTCGATCTTCAGGATGCTCAGGATCAATCAGTGGCAGATTTTGAACCTTGTCAAGGCCTGTACGCAACATAGAGGTCAGAGGTCGTAGTCGATCCACAGGAGACTTAGGCGAGGTCACAGCCTCAGCTCCGCAGGCTTTGCGATACTTGGCAATGTTATGAGGCAAAGAGTAGGGACTGGTCAAGCTGAGGGCCTGGGCAAGTTGTTCAGAGTTTAAGAGAGGCATGGCTAGTGTCCAGGAAGTGTTGAATAATGATTTGGCTCCAGGGCTCAAAGCGGCCGAGATTACTGAAAATCTCGTCTATGGTCATCCACTGACCGTTCAGAATGATTCCATCTTCCAGGGCACCAACTTCGTCCTGGGTCACTTGCCGTAGATACCAGATACCTAGGTGCACTGAGCCAACTGATACCAGGTTGCCGTCAGGAACCTGATCACTGATTAGCGCGGCCCGAATAAGTGAGCGACCGTCGGGTTTCAGCGAAGCCTCTTCTTCGAGTTCTCGAAACGCCTCAAGGACTAGATGCTCCTCCAGTGAAACGCCAAAAGGCGCTGTGTCTACATGCCCTCCAAGCCCTAGACTTAGCTTGCCCACAAGTCGTTGCTCACCACCTTTTGGGCCACGACCGTACACGAAGAAACGGCTTTGTTCGTCGTGCAGGGTTACATATGGTAGCAGCTGTTGAAGTTCGGGAACTTGCTCGCAGTCCTTGCGATATTCCATATGCACGGGCAGGTCTGTTAATAAGTTCTCTGGGATTGAGATTAGTCCTTGGGATTTGGACAGGTCAACGCCGCGCTGAAGCAATGCGTTTCGTGTAGTGCATAATGCAGATTTCATGTTTACTTTCAAAAGGTTTTGAGGTTGAAGATCACCAGAAGGTATGGGTTGCCCAAGATAGCTAATTAAATTTTTATAGGCGTCACCTGGGTTAGTACCACAGCCGCAGGGCAGAGAGCACGGACCCGCGGGAGTGCACGCAACCCAGTATGAGCCTGGCACCTTATAGATCAAGACGCGACCTACGTCAAAACGCCACTTGTCGCCGCCGTTTAGTCTTGGGATAGACTGCGTATAAGAGCTTTGAGTTCGCGTATTTTCCGTTGTGGGCAGTTGCCTGGATCCCATAGAGTGACTCCTGCTGCCTTAGCAGCTTTTGATGGTTTGGGTTCATCGATAAACTGATGATACGGACTGTCATCACCGTGTAGGGAAAAGATGTGTACGTTCATCATTCGAGAAAGAGGCTTACATATCAGCTCCTCTGCGGCTATACCGGCACAGTCTCCGTCCATAGCAACTATGGCATGCTCTGCTCCGGTTAGCGCCACAAGTCGAGATTTGCGTTCGCTCCAACTTTGTGTACCCAGTACGGCCAAGGCGGGTATGCCAAGAGAATTAAATCGCAGACTATCTCTGGGTCCCTCAACAAGAGATATAACCTTTGGGTGATCGCGCACTGCGTAATCGTACGGGAACAAACCAAAGTCTGAACTCCAAGCCCCTTTGCGGTTGATGTACGAGGGCTTGCCAGTCTCTTTGCGCAGTCTTGCCTTTATGTATCCACGAAGCTCGCCAGAGATGTGAACTGGCATGTAGACGAACACCGCACCCCACTCAGTAACCGCCTTACGACAGCCAACGTCAATGAGGAAGTTGGTTTTCATTCCACGCCAAATCTTATCCCTGGGTAGGTCGCTTAGCGTTAGATTCTCTTCCTCAGGCTCCGAATCTAGTTGTAGATCCGTAGACACCGCGAACTGCTCTGTAGGTTTGGCATATTCATAGGGTAGTAATCCTAGTTTAGGTGCGTGCTCATTCCAGTTTACGGAAGCTGAACAGCCATAGCATTTTCCCCAGCCAGGACTTTTCGTGGCTGCTGAATGGAATATGCGAAAGCTCGGAGTATTCTCCGAATGATAAGGACAGCATACGAACGTGGACGCGTCGTTAATCTTTTTCTTTACTCCTGAGTATCCCTCAAGCTGTTGTATAACAAAAGCTAGTTTACGAAGTTCCACAAAGTTTCCTCTCCAGTGCGTTGAATGCCAACAGTGCTGAGGTCTTTGACCATCGATGCCACTTTGAGCATACGGACTCAGCCGGTAGAAACAGAACATGCAGCCTAGGCATTCGGTAAACAAGAAAGCGTAACGGATGGGCACTGCGTAATTCGTGCGTAGGATCTTGCCCGTCGGGCGCCCAAAGTAAATAGCTACTTGCGGTTTTCGTGTCCACAAGGCCGCACACGCTGAGTCCAGGGTTCGACAATACGGCAATGCTACTGTGGGTATCCGTGCTTATGTTGCTTACCATACCAACAAAGTTGGCTGGTAGGTAGGTCAGAACCCGGGTGAGCTTGTCTGCGTAGGTTAGTCCCTGAAAAGATGAGTCCAGGGTGGCCAGGGCGCTGACAAACTCAGGGCAGGTCCTGTGCCAGAGCATAACCTGCTTGTCTCTACTAGGTATATTTAAAGTTATCGAGCCTAGGTCTGTGGCAATACCCCAACGTCCAAGAGACCTAGCGCCCACGCCTGGGCCCTCATGAGTCATACGAAAGTCGGGAAGCGTAGGTTGACCGGATAGACTAAAGTACCCGCGCATCAGTGAACCTCACTAATTTTCGGTATTCGCACCTGGGTACTACGCACAGTGCCTCCAAACTTATAGACAAGCTCTACTGGGTAGTCAAGGTCCGGGAGCTGACTTATTTCCTGCAGCAACTCAGGAATTAACGACTCCGGGTCCGCTGCCCAGAAGTACGTAGCAAAGACTTCGTAACCCGCAGGGAAAAAGTGTTTTTTCTTAAGCGACGAAACAGAAGCTATGCACAGCTGATAGCCATCGAGGGACTCAAATATAGACATCAGGTACAGCTTAGCATGATGGCTGAGCAGAAAGTTACGAGCGTCAATACGCTGAGCGGACCACATTGCGAATCTCCTCTTTTAGGTGAACTCCCAGCAGCGGGAAGTTTGTGTCAAGGTGAGTTAACAGCTCCTCATTTTTCCAGGGCGCATATATCAACTCAAGAATTTCAGCCCTACTCTGTGTGAATATACCGTCGGCTATTCCAGCGTCGACCGTAGAGTTAATTGCCTTAATTAAACTTGGCAGTGCCCAGTCCCATTTTATGGAGTTTGTATCCTTACTGCCCACCTCAAGTTCAATCTCAGGCTCGACAGTGAACTTCAGGCCAAACTCCTCATCGTAGGCCTTAGCAATCCCGTAAGTTGCCTCGTACTGCAAGATGTGAATGAAAGGTAGAACCATCTCAAACGGCACGGTCAGGTGCGGGGTCATTTCAAAAGTTCCATTAAAGTAGAGTTCCTAGGTATTTACAATTTCAGTAGGCAGCGTCTAGGCGAACCGGGCTGATCACCCTTGGGCCGCCGTAATCGGACCTAGCCTGACGCAGCAATTTAGCTTAAAACTATTACGGAGTAACAAATGTCAAGAACGTATCAACCAGTGTACCTGGCTACGGCTAAGGGCACTAAAAACCCAGAGGTTCGGGTCGCACTGTACAACAATCTTCTAGCGAAATACTACGAAGGAACTCGCTATCTAAGCGGTTGCGGGGGCGGCCCTGAGTGTTCACAGTATTTCCGGGAGCTACTAGAAAGAAGCTACCCAAAGATTTTCTCAACGCTGCTTAGCAAAGTTAGCAGAAACGCGGTTACCATAAACGCATTACGTCGATACTTATTTCCTTATGCCTCCTGTCATGAGTGTGGGGCCTCAACTGGAGAGGCCGGGGATGCATTTTGCTCAACCAGGTGCATAAACCTGTATAGGTACGGCGTTGCGAATCCTATGCAGTCCAAGAAAATACGGGCTAAAGGAGTAGCGACTAACTTGCGAAAACGAGGAGTTATGTACGCGTCCCAGTCGCAGGAAGTTAAAGACAAGAAGGTTGCAACAAATCTACGGCGTAGAGGGGTTGACAATCCTAGCAAAACGCAACAGGTTAAAGACAAGAAGGTCGCAACAAATCTACGGCGTAGAGGGGTTGACAATCCAGCCAAGTGCGCTGAGGTAAAAGCCCGAATGGAGGTGACCAACGCCCATAGGTACGGAGGACATCCAATGAGGAACTCTAGGGTTCGAGCCAAGGCTAAGGCGACTAATCAAAGAGTTCGACACGTGGACTACGCTATGCAGTGCCCTGAAGTTAGAGCCAAGCGCGTAGCAAACTGTCGAAAGAGACTAGGCGTCGACCATCACTTTCATATCGCGTCGATAATGGAAAAGGCCCATAGGGCTGCGTTTAGAATAAAAGCCTATACGTATAAAGGTAGAGTATTTGAGGTACAGTCCTCTTACGAGGCCTTTGTATTTCAGAAATTGGTAGACCTGTACGGCGCTAATGAGGTACTAACTCAGTATGATCCAGGATTTCCCGAGTATGCGTTCACAGAGATGCGAACACATCCAGACTTATACGTCAAACGACTGGACCTATTTGTCGAGGTTAAGTCCACGTGGACTTTATTCGGAAACGAGGAACATAGGTATTTCGAGAAAAATCAGAGTAAAGCCCGACTAGCTGACGCATCCGGGAATAAGGAAAGATGGGTGCTCGCCTACCCAGACAAAAATAGATATATACTGCTGCCCAGAAACTGGTACGCTATGTCTAGGAGTCAAGTTGATACACTAACCCGTTAACCATAGGTGAGACTGGGTGCCCAGTCTCACCTAGCAGGTACCTTACGATTTAAGTCGGCTCATAGCCATATTAGCAGTTGCCACAAGCTCAGCGTCTAGGTCAACGCCAAGCAGCGGAAACTGCGTGTTAAGCAGATTGCGTAACTCGGCATTAAGCCACGGCGCAAATATCGTTTTTAGAATTGCGTCACGTTCACCAGTTATAAACCCCTCCTTGAGGCCGCCTTCGACTGAGGCAAATATGATGTCTACTAGATCAGGCAACGCCCAGGACCACTTGAGACTTTCTGTGTCTTTGTACCCTATCTCAAGTTCAATCTCAGGCTCGACCGTGAACTTCAATCCGAATTCGTCCTCGTAGGCTTTGGTGATTCCGTAGGTGGCCTCGTACTGCAAGATGTGAATAAGAGGAATAACCATCTCAAACGGCACGGTCAGGTACAGCGCGTCGTGGACAATCCTATTGAACCATATCGGGAACTTACCCTTTAGCCCGAGTAGGCCAAGAATTTGTTTCAAGTTGCGGTAGTAGCTGGTATGGACACGACGCGAGGCTTTCACGGCTACCTCTGAGGCAAAGCCCTGAATTGGAGCGTTCATGCCCCGACGAACCTGTCGGCTAACGATCTGTTTGTCGCCAGTCATTGCCGCATACAAGTGTCGAATACGTCCTATTGGCGAGTACACATAGAACTTTTCAGTAGCCATGCGCTGCATACGCAGAATCCACTGATGGCCGCGTTTGAATCCAGAGAATACCGCGTCAATGATTTCCTGCGCTCGTTCTGAACGATCTTCTGCAAGTAACGCCGCAAACGTCTTTTCCAGCTTACGCAGTTCGGCCTTAGCGCCGGTTTTGTGAGCCTCACTCATCTTGGCTTTGATTGCCTCTAGCTCAGCTCGCTTTGTGTCATTGCCTAAAGTTGCTGCACTTTTACCGTAGATAAGTCCGAAAATAACAGCCTTCACAGCGTCACGTAAAGGATCTGACTTCTCAACCCACTTACCAAAAAACCGAAAAACGTTCTGAATGTGCACGTCACCCTTGGTCTTCATGAGCGTCTTGAGGGCGTCAGTTGGGGTCTTGATCCACTGCTGCCTAAGCTTTTGGCCTTCTTTAAAGACCTCAGCGAGAATAGGGTCATTGGCGATAACTGACCACATGCGAACCTCATGCGCAGAGTAATCGAATCGAATCAGCAGGTGACCGTCACGGGTAACGAACATTTCCTTGATGATCTTGGACAGCTTGCCTCGGGCAGGAATGTTTTGTAGATTGGGTTTCGCTGAGGCTAATCGGCCGGTGTCAACGTCAAAGAACTTGTAGTCAGCCCTAAGGTGGTCATCTATCGCGCCGTCAATTTCTTGGGTTAGCTGCTTGTACCAGCCCTTGACGTAGGTTGACAGCAGCTTAGAAGCGGCCTGAAACTCGCCAAACTTAGCAACCAAAAAGTTGCGATCCTTGTAGTGCTCGATAAACTCCTTATCGATAGCGTCCTGACCAGTAGGTGTTTGACTAACAGCCTGCAACCCGCACGTTTCGATAAACAGCTTGAGCTTGTGAGCCGACTTGGTGAACGAGAATATCCACTGACTTGCGCCACCACCAAATAAGGAGCCGGCTTTGAACCCAGACTCAGCCAGCAACTCTCGGTTGGCTTGCTGCACCTCAGGGAAGGCTTTAAACTCCTCGTTTAAGTCTTGTATGGCTTTGGACAGAGAACTGTCAGGTCTGCACAGCGCACGCAGATACTTTTTGTTGATTAGCGAACCTGTGGCCTTTAGGTGAGACAGCTGATGGACTGTGTCACTCATTTGGTGCAGCATGTGTCGCACAAACATAGGTCTGTAAGACTTGCCGTTGATGTCCTGATAGCCAGACTTGTCAATCTCGGCTTTGCGCAGGTGCAGTATGCTGACCGCATCCATGGCCATGTACTTGAGCGCGTCAGGATCACGCGGCGATACATTGCCCACGGTGTTGCGTTCGGCTTTGGAGAAGTGAGTATCATCGCTGACGTAAAAGTCATTGCCATACGAACAGAATACAGCAGCCAACCCGCCCATCTTGATGCCTATGGACGCCATGCTTGAAACGTTTTCATCCAGCAAGTGCTCGGCGGCCATAATCTCCCATACGGGCAGATAGATAATGTCCAGATTCAGCTCAGTGCGGATTAGTCGCAAATCGAAAATGCCGTTGAAGGTAATCAGCTCAGGGCCTGTTGACCTTGCGAATCTGCGAGCCAGTTCCCGCTTTATGTGAGCGCGTTGTGATGGGGTAAAAGGGTTGTCTTGATGTGGGTGGTCGATGGGCAGCACGAAACCTGTGTTTGGGCTTGTGTCGAAGGCAAACTGCATCGTGTAGATTGCATTTTTCAACACCGACAGGCTGCGGGCTTCGGTGTCAAGGCCACATAGCTTAGCGTTGTCCCAACGTTCCAGCAGCCGCTCAAACTTCGGAATCGTGTCAACGAGCACAGGCTTTAACTCAATGTCGGCGACACTGTGCTGTAGTTGTCCCAACAGCAGATTGGCAAGATGCCGACACCAGAAGCCCAGCAGGTTCGCGTAAAGTCCCTGCTTCTCCAACAGTCGAGTAAAGTCAAGCGTGGAAACCACCTTGCGGCCGTCAAATTCATGTACCCAACCGTTCTTTAATGCAGCATTCTTGACTGGGTACATCACACCCAAATCACCAGAAAAGAGAATGTGGGTTGGCTCTAGTTTGTCAATGATTTTGAGAATGCGAGCCTTGAAGGTCGAGTCAGCCTCGGCTCGGGCTTGACCGTGCAGATGCAAGTGTCGGGAATTATTCCAGTTAACCACAGCGAATGCGTAGTCAGGCAGCTCAGGTTTGTATCGCCGTGCCACATCGCGGGCGTACCGTATAGCATTGGCTAGTGCTGGCTTGGAGGCTAGGGTCTTCGACTTTAGGTCTAGCCCGTCAACTGTTTGGAGAATGATCAAGACACGTCTACGGCTTGTGGACCAGTCGCCGTCGCGTTTTAAAGTCAGGTCGTATTGATCCTGACGGTCATCGCCAGGAAATTTGAATTGTTTTTCAAGCACTAGAGAACCTCAGTTGGGTAAATGTCGTATTTAAAGTTTGGCAGTACCGCCAATACGTTGCTTGAGTTGACTGAGACCCTCAGTAATACAGGCCTTGAATCGAGCACACGCAGCTAGGCTTTCGTCAACTATCGCAACCTGTGGGGGCTCCGATGTTCGGTATACAGTCAGTTCCTGAGTCAGTGAGTCTAACGAGGCCTCAATTGACGCCTCAATACGCGCCAGACGGGCTCGAAGGGCTCGCAACTTCCATGCAACTACCTCAGGGTGATCGTCAGGTAGTGGAGTCCAGAACAGAACTTGCTTGCCCAGAAAGTGAGTGTTCGTTCGCCAATGCGTACCGTCCCCAAGACGCATCCTCAGCTGATAGTTTAGGTCGCTGCTTGGGGTGGCTGTAAATGTGGCGCCCGACACATCGTACAGAACATCGCCGACCTTAATGGGTCGACCCTCAAGATAAGCTAATATGCGATCAGTCATAAGTCAAGCATTGCTGCCACAGCAACCCAGTCAATATAGGGACGACCTTTGGCTGGATGAATTAAGGGAGCGCCTAACGCAGCATCGTCAATGTACAGATCAGCGTGCGGTTTCGGACTTGTTGTCCATGAGGCTTGTTCCGGGTTTGTGTTAATGCCGAACAAAGGAATGCCTTGCGTCTTAAACCAATTGACAGCAGCCTCAAGTGGGCGGCCGGAGCGCATTGTGTGCAGGATAAGTTTGTGGCCTTGGTCGGCCAGCGCACGCAAAACCGGAACAGCGCCTATATCTCGTCCGATTAATGGATAAGCGTGGTTAACACACGTTCCGTCAAAGTCAACAGCGATAATCATAAAGGTCCTTAAGTCAAAGTTTGACAAGAAAGCCGTAGCTCCAGGCGTCTGCGGTACCTAGCAGGCCCGCACGAGACGGATGAGGGTCGAAAACAACAGTTCGACCTCGACCTACTACCGAGTGGTACAGTCCTTTACCCCGTGGCGAGGGGCCGCTAATAACGTGATAAGGTAGGTCGTCAAGACCCCAAAAGCCTAGACCTGTGGTGGCCGGAATTTCCAGGTATGAAAATCCGTGAGCTGCGCAAAAAGTCTGTATGCCTTCCCAGAAAGCATCAGGTTCGTTGTTGGCATCTTGAAGAAAATGAGGTACGCTGCTGATAGGAAGGTCGAGTAAGGTAGCAATAACGGCACGTTGACAGTCACCGTACTGACCTTTTTCAGGACAGCTAAAAAATTCCTGATCTTGTGGAGTCATGTAGGGCTTTCGTTACGCAGTTTCTTGTGCACGGTCAACTTAGTATCTCGAATCAGTACCCGCATAGACTCTAGCGTTTCTGGAGATAACTTTTGCCGACCCCTGCCGGGCGGAAGTATGGACAAATAATCCCGGATTAGTATTTGCGGCAGAGTTCTGGGGTTCGCAGGAAGCATAGTCACTAGATCAGCAACTTTTGGGATCTGAAAATCGCGTGGTAATAAGTGGAAGCGGTCATCTGTCAATTTTGTCATGGTCTGCTTTCGTTACGCAGTTTCTCGCGCTGAGCCCAAGTTAGTCTGTGAGTCACCACTCCTTCGGAAGACTTTAGCAACTCAAACTTGTCACGAGCAGGCCAGTTCTGCTCATGCTCAAAGGCTTGTGAGAAAAGCTTGCCAAGGGTCTGGGCATTCGCAGAAGGAATGTGAATAGGGACCCCACCTTCGATCAGTAAGTCCAAATCGCCAAAATCCGGCTTCTGGGCGTAGGCTTGTATAACAGC
>Ga0265297_10003006_pt1 | contig 31961 bp, 29 predicted proteins | sample Munlanlwell13791_FD_192502 | JGI IMG/M metagenome (GOLD analysis project Ga0265297, IMG submission 192502) | Leachate microbial communities from a municipal landfill in Southern Ontario, Canada - Leachate well 137-91 | ecosystem: Engineered > Solid waste > Landfill > Unclassified | place...
AAGCTGCGCAGGGGGGTTATAATTTGGTATAGAGTAAAGGGGGGAAGCGCGATGATAGATATAGAAGTGCTCCGTTTGGCGTTATCAAAAGAAGAAGATGCCATAAAGACCTATCAGGGCATGTTGGCAGGGCGCCCCAACCTCAAAGAGTTGCTTTCCTTTTTGATTACCGAAGAAGAAAAACATAGGATGTTGATACAGAAAAAGATTTCCGAGATGGAGAGTTTTTAATAGCCTTATCATATGTCAGTAGCATTCCGCGTTAATTACAAAAGTAGGGTTTCTTCGACGCCGCTGCCCAGTGAGGGCCTGGGTGAGGAATTCCGCCTTGAAGGCACTAACGGCAGCCTCGTGCTCTTAATCCACGGGTTAACCGGCACCCCGCATGAAATGCGGTCTTTGGCGAATTCTCTTAACCGCCAGGGATACGCCGTAATAACGCCGTGCCTTAAGAACCACGGCCAGCCGTTGGAGATACTTCAGGAGACCCGTTGGCAGGAGTTTCACCAAACGGTGAGAGATGCCTTTATCGCCGACAAGGATAGGTATGAACAGGTATTTGTCGCGGGGTTATCAATGGGCGCGCTCCTGGGGCTTTTATTAGCCGAGGAGGCGCCGGATAAGGTATCGGGGGTAAGCTGCCTCTCGCCTACCTTATTTTACGACGGTTGGAATACCCCGTGGTATCGCTGTTTCCTTCCCCTGATATACATTTTACCTCCGTTGGAGAGGCGTATTTATTTTAAGGAAGAGCCGCCCTACGGCATTAAGAACGAGGCGGTGCGTAAAAGGGTTCATAAGTATTACAGCCAGGCCAACTTTGATAATATGGGTAATGTCGGCCAGTACGGCTACCCGTATTTTCCGGTTGTGATGCTGCATCGGTTACAGCGATTGGCAAGATATTTGATTCCCCGGCTCAAAAACGTAACTTCTCCGGTACAGCTTATACAGGCCAGGGATGACGATATGACCAGCATCAGGAATTCTCAATTTATCTATAATCGCGTTAGTTCGAAGATCAAAGAGGTTGTTCTCCTGGATGATTCTTATCACGTGATTACCGCTGACCAGCAGCGCGAACGGGTGTCCGATGAAGTGATAAGGTTCTTCGGCAAGTTAAAAAAGCCCTGATATGCATAAGATAAGGCTGGCGAGTTTATCGGATTGCCTGGTATTTTTCGACTTTGACAATACCATCACCCCCTTTGACGTCCTGGACGATATCGTAAAGCGCTTTTCAATAGATAAGAAATGGATGGCCTTTGAGGATGCCTGGAGGCAGGGGAGGATAGGTTCCCGTGCCTGCCTTAAGGGACAGCTGGAGTCGGTGAGGGTTTCCAGAGGAAGCCTTTTAAGGTATCTTTCCCGCATTAAGATAGACCAGCATTTCCCCGCTATATTCTCGATGCTCAAGAGAGAGGGGATAAAGCCGGTGGTTTTAAGCGACAGCTTCACCCCTATTATTGAGCATATCTTGCGTAGCAATGGGATCAAGGGGGTCTTGATATACGCCAACAACCTGAGGTTCTCCAATTACAAGCTGATACCCTCTTTCCCTTATCATAATAAGCGCTGCCGCCGCTGCGCGCACTGCAAAAAGAAAAACTTGCTTAAAAAGGGCATCAGGGATAAAATAATCCTCTATATAGGAGACGGCTTATCCGACGTTTGCCCTGCCGAATACTCAGACGTAGTCTTTGCCAAGGGCAGTCTCCTTAAGCATTTCAGGGACAAGAAAAGGCTTTGCGTGGCATTCAAGAATCTGGACGATATCTATAATTATTTCAAAGGACTGGAGAGATGAAGACCAAAGAGAGGACAGTTATCAGAAAACCGGTTAAAACTTTTAAGGACAGTGATTTACTGGAGATGGAGGCGGAATATTGCTCCTGGGGAGACACTGTGCATTACGCCCAGAAGCTCAATATCTTTGAGCGTTGCGAGGGGGTATATCTCTATGATAAAAAAGGGACCCCTTATCTGGATCTTCAGATGTGGTATTCGGCGGTCAATTTCGGATACAAGAACCCTCGCCTGAACAATGCAATGAAGGCACAGCTCGATACCTTGCCGCAGCTCGCCTGTCAGTATCTGCACAAAGAGAAGATACTCCTGGCGGCAAAAATTGCCAGGCGCGCCAGGCTTTCCTTTGAAACCAAGGGTAGGGTGCATTTTAATATCGGCGGCTCTGCGGCAGTTGAGGATTCGCTTAAGGTAGTGCGCAGCCACACCGGCAGGAACCTGGTCTTCGCCTTTATGGGCGGATACCACGGGCGCACCCTGGGCGCCTCTGCTATAACCTCAAGTTACCGTTACCGCGAGAAGTTCGGGCATTTCTCGGACCGCGCCTGTTTTATCCCCTATCCCTACTGTTTTCGCTGCCCCTATGATAAGAATAAAGATTATTGCGATATGTATTGCCTCAAGCAATTCGAGCGGCTCTTTGAGACGGAATATTATTCGGTAGTGAACAAGAAGAACTCCAAATGCGAGTTTGGGGCCTTCTACGTCGAGCCGGTGCAGGGGACCGGCGGATACGTCATACCGCCGCGCGATTATTTCGCAGGGCTCAAAGACATCCTGGATAGGTATAATATACTACTGGTGGATGACGAGGTGCAGATGGGATTTTTCCGCACCGGTAAATTCTGGGGCATCGAGCATTTTAGCGTGGTGCCGGATATCGTGGTATTCGGAAAATCGCTGACTAACGGCTTAAACCCCCTCTCCGGGATATGGGCAAAGGAAAAACTCATTTCTCCCCAGGTATTTCCTCCGGGCTCGACCCATTCCACATTCTCATCCAATCCTTTAGGCACCTCCATAGGCCTGGAGACCATGAAGTTAATCGAAGAGTCGGATTTCGCCGATGATGTTCCGGAAAAAGGGGAATATTTCATTTCGCAGCTAAAGAAGCTGCGCAAGAGATATCCTCAGATAGGAGACGTTGATGGGCTGGGCCTGGCGCTTAGAGTCGAGATGTGCCAGAAGGATGGCTTTACCCCCAACCGCGAGCTGACCGATGCCATGATGAATATCGGCCTGGGAGGCAAGCTTACCGCAGGCGGGAGGAAGCACGGGTTGATACTTGACGTCGGGGGTTATTATAAAAACGTATTCACCCTGGCCCCTTCCCTTTATATCAAAAATAAGGAGATTGACCTGGCAGTTGACCTTTTTGAGGAAGCGTTGCGCAAGGGCATTGCCTTGACCTCTTAAACGCCCTTGCTTTGAGGTTCCGGATGGTATTGAAGCAAGAAGCGCGTATCCTGAATTTCGATAACAGCCTTACCCGCCAAAAAAGACTTCTCAGTAGGTTTAACCCTAAGATAGTCGATTTCTCAGAGTTCTCTGCTGCTTGCCGGCATTGGATGAGCCGCAGAATCAGAGATAAAATAAGCGGCATCCTTGATCCGCATGATAAAAGCGCCCCTACCTTTATCGGCTCTGGTGATTATCACCATATTTCCGGCGTCCTTCTTCGGCAATTTCAGCAGCCTTTAACACTTCTTGTATTTGATTTTCATCCGGACCTGGACGTTGTGCCTCCCAGATTGGGTTGCGGCTCGTGGGTAAGCAGCGCCATGAGAATGGATAATATTAAAAAAGCAGTGCTGATAGGGGTATCCTCCAAGGATATCTCTGGTTGGCGCATTCAGAGCCTTGACTTCGGCTCTATGAAAAATAGCCGTGTTGAGATTTACCCCTGGCAACAAAGCTCTACCGATGTTATTCTCAGAAAAGTCGCGGATAATGCCTCGTTTGATGTTGAGAGGAAACCGTTACTGAGCAGGATACGCTGGCAGCAGCTTAAAGACGGGGATTTGAATGTTTCATTCGGCCGCATTCTAAAGAGGATTCCTACGCCCGGTGTTTATATCAGTATTGATAAAGACTGTTTAAAAAAGCAGTATGCCTTGACTAATTGGGAAGAAGGCGTCATGGAACTGGACAGCCTTCTTTTCATGCTCAGCTTGATAAAAGAGAGGTTTGATATCGTGGGGCTGGATATCGGCGGAGAATATTCCCTGCCGCGCCCCGGCAATATACTTAAAAGGGTTTCCCTTGCTTTGGACCACCCCGGGGATTACAGCGCCCGCGCGAAAACACAGGAATGCATTGATAGGGTTAACGAGGATACCAATATCAAAATATTGGAACTGCTCAATGTTTAGGCTCTTCCGGTAAAGCTCACCAGGACTATCCCGATTACGATAAGGAGTGTTCCCCCCCAGCGTTTCAATCCCACTTTTTCTTTGAGAATCACATGAGAGCCAAAGGCGATAAAGATGTAGTGCATACTGTCCAGGGAGAACGCGAGGTTAAGGTCTGCCTTGGAGAGCACGAACAGCCAGATGAAAAGGGAGAGTGTGCTAAAAGAAAGGGCGAACCAGACCCGCGGCACCAGCGCCAGCCTTAGGAGGAACCCCAGGAGTTTGCGGATGCCGTTGATGTTGAAAGAGAGAGAATTGATGGAGTTTTTCAGGAAAAGCTGGCTAACTGTATCGCAGGCGCTTGTGGCGATAATCAGGAGTATTATGTATAAGAGGCTCATCTTCATCGAGCGGCTGCCTTTGTATCTTCGCCGGTAAGCGATACCATTATTACCCCTGCCAGGATAAAGAATATTCCTACCCAGCGCAGGAAGGTTATCCGCTCGCCGAGTAAGATAATCGAGACGAACGGGACAAGGATGTAACTGAAACTGGCGATAGGAACTGCGATGCTTAAATCTATCTTGGAGAGGACTGCCGACCAGATGATGAAGGTTGCCAATACCGAAACCAGCCCTATCCAGAGGAAGCCCGAAGAGAGGATTGCCTGGATGAATACCGCTGCTTCATGCAGCGAGGTTATGTTAAGGCCGCTTTCAGGGAGGGCGCTTTTTTTGAAACAGAAATGGGTAAAGGTCTCCAGGATATCGGAGAAGACGAGGAAGGATAGTATTTTTAAGGTCAGCCGATTCTTAAACATGTTGAATATTCCCTACGCACTACGCAGAAACGCTTTCCAAGCCAATCGGGAAACTGTTTCTGCTTTGGATGGGGAAAGTGTTTCCAAGCGATAAATACCTTGATTAGGGATGTATTTTATCATAAAATTAAGCTTAAACCAGCAAAAATATAATCAATGTCCTTATTTAAAGAGATTCCCCCTACCGCGGGATTTCCGCTTTCCATTCAAGATTTCTTGAAACCGTACATTCCAGAGAGCCTGGAATGCGATTTCAGAAGGTATTGCGGATTAGCGTATGCCAGGGTTACCTATTCCGGAACCGCCGCTTTTTATCTTATCCTGGAGAGCCTTAAAAAAATCTCTTCCCGCAAGACCGTTATTATTCCGTCTTTCGTCTGCCCTTTAGTGGCGTTGGCAATAGCAAGGGCAGGGCTTAAAGTTGAAGTCTGCGATATCCGGCAGGATAGTTTTGATTACGATTACGTTCTTCTAGAAAGGCTCTGTGCCGCAAGTCAGGATATACTGGCGGTGGTGGCAGTGCACCTGGGAGGCATTGCGGTAGATTTTGCAGCTCTCGAAAAAACAGTTAGAAAATACGGAGTATTCATTATTGAAGATTGCGCTCAATCCCTCGGAGCAGAGTATGCCGGCAGGAAGACGGGCGCATTGGGAGATTTTTCTTTTTATAGCTTTTGCCGCGGCAAGGGGCTGACCATTTATGAGGGAGGAATTATTGGCGCTAGCCGGGAGGAATACGCAGGGATAATTGAGGAGATCTTCACCACCTTAGTGCGGGATGATTATCTTTCCGAGGCGCTCAAGATCCTGGAGCTTCTCGGCTACTGGATTTTTTACCGTCCCAGCCTTTTCTGGTTTGTTTATGGTCTCCCGCAGCTCTTCTGGAATTTGAGCGGCAACAACCTCCGGGGCGTCAATGAATATTTCGATACCAATTTCCCCATGCATAAGGTCAGCTTTTTCAGGAAATCCGTCGGCCACTCCCAGTTTGGGCGTTTGGAGCAGGAAATAGAAAAACAGAGAGAGAAGGCTGCTTTTTACATCCGGTCCTTAAGCGGGTTAAATAGCATTGAGGTAATCAGGGATGCACAAAATACCATTTCAAACTACCCGTACCTAACCTTGATTTTAGATGATATCAGCCGGCGCAATAATGTGTTAAGGAGTCTGAAGGCTGCGGAGGTTGGGGTTTCCCAGATTTACGCCTCCGCTATTACCGATTACGATTATTTAAAGGGGATTGTCCCTGAACGCGATTGTCCCGCAGGCCGTTACATTGCCGCACGCCACCTCACATTATCTACCAGCGTATTCTTGAGTAAAGATGATTTAGCAAGAGCCGTTACCATAATCAAGAAATAAAACTAAGGAGGCAATATGGATTGGAAGGTGTTTCTTATGACTTTTAGCGCGATATTTCTCGCAGAGCTGGCTGATAAAACCCAGTTGGTTGGCATGGGGTTGTCGGCAAAAACCGGCAGGCCGGTTTCGGTATGGCTGGGTTCGGTGTGCGCTTATATTGTAGTAACTGCGATAACTGTAATTTTGGGCGCCTTGCTGGGTAAATACATTAAGCCTGAAATCATCCGTTATTGTGGGGCAGCCGTTTTTCTGATTATTGCTCTTTTGATGGCGTTAGGAAAGATTTAACTTCTTAAAATACAGATAGATAGGATTAAAAGGCTTCCGGAGTTGACTAATTGCCAGAAGTTGTTATAATGTGGTGGAACATTTGCCGGCGTAGCTCAGTTGGTAGAGCAGCGCTTTCGTAAAGCGCGGGCCGGAGGTTCGATCCCTCTCGCCGGCTTAAGCTTGTCATAATCGTTCTCCGGCCCGAAGGGGGTGCGGGGGAAAAGTTCTCCCGCGTATTCCTGCCATTTTTACCGATAGGCAGGCGGAGTGACAGTCCGCCATGTTTCTTGGCGGACGCCAGAGGGGCAGAGCCCCTATGGGGAGCGAACGTAAGTGAGCGACGGGCCGGAGGTTCGATCCCTCTCGCTGGCTTGAGTTTAACCAGAGACGTTTTCCTGCTCAATTTGGTAGTGTCTTAAAGAGAAGGCACTTTTCAGTACCATGAGAAAGGCATCTCCTTTTTACAGTTTCCGCTTTGAGTTGGAAAGCGTTTCTGCTTTGGATTGGAAAGTGTTTCTGCTTTGGATATATGGCGAGATTCAGGAAGGTATTAAAAAACCGTAATTTTTTCCTCTTGTGGGTGGGCCAGGTTATCTCTCAATTAGGGGATAGGCTTGACCAGATGGCCCTTATCGCCCTGGTATATTCCCGCGCCCAAGGTTCGACGCTCGGCCTCGCCAAGATACTTTCTTTTACAATTATTCCGGTTTTTATCATCGGCCCCCTAGCCGGGGTTTACGTAGACAAGTGGGACCGCCGGCGCACTATGTATGCCTGCGATTTCCTGCGCGCCACCCTGGTATTTACCATCCCGTTTTTCCTCTTTTCACTGAAGAATCTTGTGCCTATCTATGTTATTATCTTTTTGGTTTTTGCGGTCGGCAGGTTTTTTGTTACCGCAAAATTAGCGGTTATACCGGACCTGGTAGACAAGGAAGACCTTCTGATAGCTAACTCCCTGGTTAATACCACCGGCATGATTGCGGCGATACTCGGTTTCGGCATAAGCGGCGTGCTGGTGGATTGGCTGGGCGCTAAAAGCGGCTTTTACCTCGATGCGTTCAGCTTTCTCGTATCGGCGATTTTTATATTTCTGATTGCGTCCAAAGCCAAGGTCGCCATGGACCTGCGCCGCGTCAGTAAGGATATCGTAGATGTCATACGCAAGTCAGTCTTCCAGGAAATCAAGGAAGGGGCCCTTTATTTTATAAGGCGCAGTGAGATACGTTTTGCTGCCGGGGTGATGTTTCTTCTCTGGTCGGCGCTCGGCGCAATCTATATTGTATTGATAGTCTTTGTGCAGAATACCCTGGATTCCGCGGTGAGGAGCGCAGGGACTAAAGACCTGGGGTTGTTAATTATGTTTTTGGGGGTAGGGCTTTTTGCAGGCTCCATGCTTTATGGACGCCTGGGCCAGAGGGTGTCCCATTATAAAACGATATTCGCTTCCCTGACTTTAAGCGGGATAATGCTGGTTGTTTTTGCCCTCGTCATTAATGCCTCGCGGGATTTCGGGATAGCAGCCTGGCTGGCACTGGGGCTGGGGTTAGTCGTCTCGCCGATTATGATTGCTACCAATACCATCATCCATAAGGTCAGCGATAACGAGATGATGGGCAAGATATTCAGTTCTCTGGAGATTATCATGCACCTGGGATTTATCCTGTTTATGTTTTTAAGCAGTATGCTGGCCGAGCGCATACCGGAGGTGGCGATACTGGTGGCAGTAGGCTGCGTATTAACGGCCCTGGGTGTCATAAACTTTGTTTGTCACCGTAAGATACCATGGTTAGATTAGCGGATAATAAGCATTATACCGAGGAGAGAGCTATTGAGGCATTGCCGTTTCCTACGAGGGTTTACCTGCCGCTCTCGCAGCATCTGGGAAAGGCCTGCAATCCTGAGGTGAAGGTCGGGGATGTTGTTTTGACCGGCCAGCGCATCGCTTCCATTGAGGCGCATGTCACCGCGCCAATCCATGCCTCGATATCAGGGAAAATCAGCGCAATACAGCAGTGGCCTCATCCGGCACTGGGAAGGTGCCAGGCCATAGTTATTGACGGAGACGGCAAAGACGGTAAGGCGCCTTTTAAGGCCAGGACCGATAACGAGGTAGAGAAACTTACGCCTGATGATATCAGGCAGATAGTCCGGGATGCCGGCATAGTAGGCATGGGGGGCGCGTCTTTTCCTTCTTATATAAAGCTCACTCCTCCCAAGCCGGTTGATGTCCTGTTAGTTAATGCCGCAGAGTGCGAGCCGTATCTTACCGGTGATTACCGCCTTATGTTAGAGAAGACTCCGGAGATCTTTAAAGGGATAAAGGCGGCAGCAGGCTGCCTAGGCGTAAAAAAGGTATTTATTGCCGTTGAAAACAACAAACCCGCGGCTATCGCAAGGTTTAGGGAGTTGTCAGCAGCCCAGGGGATTGATATTAACGTAAAGGTTTTAAAGTCGGCATATCCGCAGGGTGGGGAAAGGCAACTCATCAGGAATATAATAGGAAAGGATGTTCCGTCTGGGAAGCTGCCTTTTGAAAACGGGGTAGTGGTGCATAATGTAGCGACGCTGTTTGCCGTCTATGAAGCGGTTTACTGCGGTAGGCCTTTATACCAGCGGGTGGTAACGGTTACCGGAAGCCGGCTGGAGAACCCCCGGAATCTTTTGGTGCGCCTGGGTACACCCATCAGGGAACTTATCGGTTTCTGCAAGCCTAGGGTTGACGGTATTTCCCGTATCGTTATCGGAGGCCCGATGATGGGTATCGCTCAGTACACCCAGGATGTGCCGGTGATTAAATCCACTACCGGGGTAGTGCTGTTTAGCGAGAAAGAAGCTCCAGTGCTGGAAGAGGGGGCCTGTATCCGTTGCGGCTCCTGCGTGCGGGCATGCCCGGCTGGATTAATGCCGTGCCTCATTAATCTGGCATCGGAGAAAGAACTCTGGAAAGAGGCAAAGGCTTATTGCGCGCTTGATTGCATCGAGTGCGGGCTCTGTAATTATGTTTGTCCCGCAAACCGCAGATTGACCCAGTCCATCAAGAGAGCGAAGCTTGAGGTAGTAAAATGAAAGAGATGGCGCGTTACGGACTTGTCCTGAGCTTAATCTGCGTAGTGGCGAGCGCATCTTTGGCTCTGGTCAATAGGATTACCAAGCCGCGCATTATCGCCCAGGCCAGGGCAGAGGAAGAGGCGAGCCTGAAAGAGGTTATGCCGGAGGCAATACGCTTTGAAGCCGTAAAATCGGGGGGGAGCGTTTTATATTATAAGGCCTACGGACCGGACGCTAAGATTATCGGCGCCGCCTTTAAGGCTGCCCATAAAGGGTATTCCAGCGTAGTAGAGACAATGGTGGGGATGAAAATAGACGGCACGATTTGCGCCATCAAGGTGGTAAGCCAGAATGAAACCCCCGGATTGGGAGCGCGTATCAGCGAGCCGTCTTTTGCCGGGCAGTTTAAAAACAAAGACATTGATTTAGACGGCGTCCAGGCCATTACAGGCGCTACCATTTCATCGCGCGCCGTGATTGATGCCGTAAAAGAAAAGGCTCGAGAGATCGAAGGGTTAATTAAAGATGCACGATAGATTGGTAGTTTCTACATCGCCGCACCTGCACGCCGGGGAATCCACCAGCCGTATTATGTGGCTGGTGGTCTTAAGCTTGGTGCCTGCCGGGATAGCAGGCGTGGTTATCTTCGGGTTGTCCGCTCTGGGCGTGATAGCGCTGGGGATAGCTTCCGCAGTGTTCGCCGAGGCGCTCCTGGAGGCGCTGACAAAAAGGAAGATTACAATTCTAGACGGCAGCGCTTTTCTCACCGGATTATTGCTTACCTATAACCTTCCTCCCAATGTGCCTTTCTGGCTCCCTATTGCAGGGTCGGTTTTTTCAATTGCCGTCGGGAAACATGTTTTCGGAGGCCTGGGGCAGAATATCTTTAACCCCGCCCTGGTGGGAAGGGTTTTTTTGATAGCAAGCTGGCCAAGATATATGACGAGTTTTACGAGGCCCCTGGCTTATGATGCCGTTACCCAGGCCACGCCTTTGGCAGCCTTAAAGGAAGGCAAGAGCCTGGAAGGCATCTCGCACCTGGATCTGTTCCTGGGGTTGCGTGGGGGATGTATTGGGGAGGTGTGCATTGTGGCTCTCCTTGCCGGAGCGCTGTTCCTCCTCGTAATGGGTTATATCAGCTGGCATACGCCGTTAAGTTTTATTCTTACCACTGCCGCCATTACCTTTGTTTTTGGGCCCGACGGCCTATTCAGCGGGAATTGGGTTTTCCAGATATTGACAGGCGGGTTAGTCCTCGGCGCATTTTTTATGGCTACGGATTACGTTACCTCTCCGCTTACCCGTAAGGGGCAGATTATCTTCGGTATTGGCTGCGGGTTGATTACCGCAGTGATACGGCTCTGGGGAGGTTATCCCGAGGGGGTATCATACGCGATATTGATGATGAATGCGGCAACGCCGGTTATCGACCGTTTCACAAAAACGAGGGTTTACGGGACCAGATGAAAAGCTGTCTTAAGGAATTCGCCAAGGGGATTTTTAGGGAAAACCCTACTTTTGTATTGGTACTGGGTTTATGCCCTACGCTGGCGGTTTCGGTTTCCGTGATAAACGGCATCGGAATGGGTATCGCCGCTACCTTTGTGCTCTTGGGTTCCAATATCATCATCGCGATGATTAAGAATCTTATACCGGAGAGGATACGTATCCCGTGTTTTATCGTAGTGATTGCCACCTTCGTTACTATTGCGGAGATGGCGATGAAAGCGTATAGCCCGGCCCTGAACCGTTCTCTGGGCATATATGTTCCGCTTATCGTGGTAAACTGCATGGTGCTGGGCAGGGCAGAGGCATACGCCAAGAAATCCGGCATCCTCAGTTCTTTTTTTGACGGCTTGGGCATGGGGGTGGGTTTTACCTGGGCGCTGGTTCTTATCTCCGCTATCAGGGAATTCTTCGGCTCAGGCCAACTGGTGGGCCGCACTGTATTTAAGGGGTTTGAGCCGGCATTTGTGCTGGGCATGCCGCCGGGAGCGCTTTTGGTAATTGGTTTATTACTGGGTTTCTTCAACGTTTTAAAACAGCGCAAGGGGCAAAGGGAGGGTTAGTTGGACGCAGGGCAGTTTTTGACTATTTTTATCTCGGCAGTATTCATATCCAACGTCATATTGTCGCGATTCCTGGGGCTTTGCTCTTTTATCGCCATTTCCAAGGAGACGAGACCTGCAGTGGCAATGGGTTTTTCGGTAACGTTCGTTGCTACCATGTCTTCCGTCATCACCTGGTTTATCTACCGTTACCTGCTTATCCCGTTTAACCTGACATACCTGCGTACTATTTCCTTTATCCTGGTTATTGCTACCTTTGTGCAGCTGGTGGAAATGGTTATCCGTAAGGCGAGCCCCCCGTTATACAGGTTCTTCGGGATATACCTTCCTTTGATTACGGTCAATTGCGCGATTATGGGGGTGGCGGTTTTAAACTCGGATATGTTTTTTGTCAATAATAAGGCAGTGGCGGGAAGTTTCTATTACGCAGTATTCCAGGGGTTCTGCGTCGGCCTGGGTTTTACGCTGGCGATGTTCTTGATGTCCGGGATAAGGGAGAGGCTCCAGCTTTGCCGCGTACCGGAGGCGCTGAAGGATTTTCCGCTGGCGTTTATCGTAGCTTCAATTATGAGTTTGAGCTTTATGGGGTTCAACGGGTTTAGGTTCTGATGGGGATATTATTACCGGTTATAACCTTAAGTGTATTAGGCCTTCTCTTCGGCATCGGCTTGGCGATTGCCTCTAAGCGGCTGGCGGTGCATGTTGACCCGCGCCTGGAGCAGATTCACGGCCTGCTGCCGGGTTCCAACTGCGGAGCCTGCGGAGGAGCGGGCTGTTTTGGTTTTGCCGAGTTAGTGCTCAGCGGCAAACTTCCCGTGGATGCCTGCAGGGTAAGCGAACAGGAGGCGAAGGAAAAGATTGCGCGCATCCTCGGCCAGAGCCTGGCAAAAAGTGTCAAGAAAATAGCTACCTTTCACTGTTACGGCGGCAAAAAAGTCAATGACCGTTTCACCTATGCGGGGATAGAGGACTGCGCGGCGGCGAATTTAGCCTTGGGAGGGCAGAAGTCCTGTTCATGGGGATGCCTGGGGTTCGGCACCTGCGTTAAATCCTGTCCTTTTGGGGCTATCAGCATGTCTGATGAAGGCCTGCCGGTAGTGGATGAGGACAAATGCAAGGCCTGCAATAAATGCGTAGAGGCCTGCCCCAAAAAATTATTCAGCTTAGTACCGTTAGCGCAGAATGTCTATGTAGCATGCAGTTCACATGATCCCGGCCGCGACACCAAGGCAGTATGTCCTGTAGGTTGTATCGCCTGCCGTCTCTGTGAGAAGGCCTGCAGGTTCGACGCCATTCATGTAGTTGATAACCTGGCAATTATAGATTATAATAAATGCACTTCCTGCGGCGAATGCATAAAGGTCTGCCCCGTGAAGACTATCAGGACAAGATGATGAATATTGCGGTTTTTGCTTCCGGCCGGGGGACAAATTTCTCCGCCATTGCCCGCGCGGTAAAAAAGGGGATGATAAAAGCCAACCTGGCCCTCTTGGTATGCGACCAGCCTAATGCAGGGGTGTCAGCGCGCGCCCGGCGCGCCGGGGTTAAGATTGCCCTGGTAGAGAGGCAGGATTTTAAAGATAACGACGGATTTGAGGCTGAGATTATTCGGCATCTCGAGGATAATAATATCGGGCTTATTCTGCTGGCAGGGTATATGCGTATGTTAAGCAGGGGGTTCGTCGAGCGCTATAAGAATAAAATAATCAATATCCATCCGAGTATCCTGCCTGCCTTCAAGGGCACCGAAAGCATCAAGGATGCCTTTGAATACGGCTCTAAACTTACAGGGGTAACGGTGCATTTCGTTGACGGGGAGATGGACCATGGCCCCATCATCCTGCAGGGGGCGGTTGAGATAAGAGAGGCCGATACCTTAGGGGCCCTGGAGGCCAGGATTCATAAACTTGAGCACAAGCTTTACCCCCAGGCTGTTAATCTTTATTTATCGGGCAAGCTTAAGGCGGAGGGGAGGAAGGTTAGGGTTTCTATCTGATGCGCCCGAACCATACCTGCGCGCGGGTCAGGATAACCTTGCTGTTGTCTGAGAGGTTGTCAAATTCCAGGCGGTCAAAATTCCTGAAGTTGTAATTCCTGATGGTATAGATTGCCGCTGCGATTATTTCCTTGTTAATATCTTCGCTTTGTTCCACTTCCGGCTTTCTGAATTTTAATCTTATTCTTTGCTCAATCTGCTTCATTATAAAATCCCGCATGGTAATTTCCTGCCAGTCGAGATGGAGCCCTTCCTTATCCCCGATAATCTGCTGCGGCGCCACGTTGTAGTCCTGGATGGTGCGGTGAGTGTATTCGTAGGAATCCATAATGCCGTAGGAGAGTTTTTTGAGGTCCGGGTAATACATTATTTCTTTGATTTCAAAACCGTTTTTGATATCGGCTACCACCAGGCATAAAAACCTTACCTTTTCGCTCTGGGAATAGCCGGTATCGTGGAGCACGCGCAGCGCTACCTTGCTGAGCTTGCTGATCCTTTGCGATACCTCCTTGTTATACTGATAGGGGGGGTTGGGGACGTGTTTTTCATAAACGGGCTTAACGAGGTATTCCAGGGTTATGGTTCCGTCTAAGCCTTTAGTGGAATAATTAGCTTTGCAATAATCTACCGTGAAACGCTCCAGGGTTTTTTGGGGTTTCCCCTTTGCGGGGACAAAGATATCCTCTACCGGCAGGTAAATCCAGAGCGTATCCCCGGCAAACCTTGCGCGGCAGTCGATCTGGTATTCCTTGGCTGCGGTGTTATGGATGGCGTTCTGGACGTCTTCTTTGCTGTAGGACGGAATTGTGGCAGAGGAGCATCCAGCGAGCAGGGCCGCCGTAAACAGGAGGTTAAGGGCGGTTCTTGCCAAATTCTTTGAAGATAGCCTCAATCTCATCGTAGTTTAGTTCTTCTTTGGCTATCAGTTCCTTTGCCAGGCGTTCGAGGATGGCGTCTTCTTTATGCAAAAGTTCTTCAACCTCTCTGAGGCAGGTATTAAGTATATCCTGCACGTCTATGTCAAGGCGGTTTCTGGTGGACTCCGAAACAAATTCAGCATTATTGAAGACGTGGAAATTACCGATAACCCCGGATTTGCCCATCCCCCAGCGCCAGACCATGTTGTGGGCGATGTAGAGCGCTTTCTTGAAGTCCGAATCTACCCCGGCAGTAGTGGTGCCGAGCTTCAGCCTTTCGGCTGCGTAGGAACCCAGGCAGGTTTTAATCTCGCCGAGGAGTTTTTGCCTGTCTGGTATAAAGATTTCCTCTTTTTCCGGGGTCCAGGTTGCCCCTCCGGTATAGCCGCGGGGGGTAATAGTTACTTTGAAGACATCCTGGGTTGGCACGAGCAGGTAAGTGACAATGGCGTGGCCGGCTTCGTGATAGGCAGCCTGGAGTTTTTCTTCCTGGCGTACCTTGATGCGGCGCTTGATGCCGAGAGAAATTCTTTCGCGGGCATCGTCAATCTCTTTCATGGAGATGAGGTTTTTCTTGCGGCGCACGGCTATTAATGCGGATTCGCGCACGATATTGGCGATATCAGCCGGGCTGTTTCCGACGGTGATACGGGCAAGCCGGTCGGTCTTTACGCTTGCCTGGTCGTATTTGACCTCTTTGAGGTAATATTCGAATAATTTCTGGCGGTCTTCGAGGCTGGGTTTATCTACGTAAATCTTGCGGTCAAACCTGCCCGGCCTAAGCAGCGCTATGTCTAAATAATTTTCCGGGGCGTTGGTGGCTCCTATAATGACGACGTTGGTGTCTTTTTCCTTTAAGCCGTCCATCTCCACCAGTAGCTGGTTTAAGGTCTGGTTGTGCTCGGTGGTCCCTCCTCCGCCGGTTTCTATCCCGCGCCTGGCTCCCAGGGCGTCGAGCTCGTCAATAAAGATGATGCATCCGCCTTCAATCTCAGCCAGTTCGCGCGCGCTCTTAAAGAGGTTGCGGATCCTTCCCGCGCCTACGCCTACGAACATCTCCACGAATTCCGAGCCAGACATAGAAATAAAAGGCATCCCGGCTTCAGTGGCGATGGCCTTGGCAAGATAGGTCTTTCCGCATCCCGGAGGCCCCAGCATCAGTAGGCCCCGCAGGATCCTTCCTCCGATGCGCTGCAGTTCGGCACGGTCCCTGATGAGGTTGACTACTTCCAGGGCTTCTTCCTTGGCCTCATCCATTCCTATGACGTCGCTCCAGTGGATACCGACGTCCTTTCCGGAGACCGATTTTTTATTGCTGTGTGTGAATTGCTGCCCCCCCTTTTTGAACTGCATCCAGTAGAGCATAAAAACGAACATCGTAGTCTGGATTGCCCCTACGATGACCCAGATAAAGATTTGCAGCGGATACATCGCCAGTTGGGACTGCCGCACGTAGGATTCTGCCTCAAACCATGCCTTGATGCCTTTGACCAGCAGGATGACGAGTAGGATTAAGGCAATGCTGGCAATGGCCCACAGGAGCATCCTCAGCCAATACAATCTGAAAAATCTCTTGGTTTTCTTCCAATTCATCTGAATCAATCCTTATGTTATTGATGCAATTTAAGATAGCATATGGGCCAATTTTAGTCAAACCTTATTTTCAAACAGAAACGCTTTCCAAGCTAATCGGGAAACTGTTTCCGCTTTAAGCAGGAAAGTGTTTCTGTTTTGGGAGGGAAACTGTTTCCGGGGGCGTAAGTTGTGCTTGACGTAAGGGGAAGGGTATGTATAATATAATCCTCACGCCACAACGCCTCTTATTACAACTTAAAATAAGGAGAGTCAGGCATGGCAAAGATTAAAAAGGTTTTAGCGAGAGAGATACTTGATTCGCGCGGCAATCCTACGGTTGAGGCAGACGTCATTTTAGATAACGGTGTACTCGCTAGGGCGGCGGTGCCTTCGGGGGCATCTACCGGAGACAATGAAGCCCTGGAATTGCGTGACGGCGACAAGAAAAGATACCTCGGCAAAGGGGTAACCCAGGCTGTGGGCAATATCAATAACGTTATCTTCCCGAAAATCAAAGGCAAGCAGCCGGATTTTCATAAATTAGACGAGATCATGATGGAGACTGACGGCACCGAGAATAAATCCAGGCTCGGGGCCAATGCTATCCTGGCGGTTTCGATGGCGGCTGCCAAGGCTGCCGCGCTCTCCAGGAAGCAGCCGCTTTATAAATTTCTCGGAGGGGATAAGGCCAAGATCCTGCCGGTGCCTTTGATGAATATCCTAAACGGCGGGATGCACGCTGACAATAATCTTGATATCCAGGAGTTCATGATTATGCCCATCGGTGCTCCTACCTTCAAGGAAGCGCTGCGGTACGCGGCGGAAGTTTTTCATAACCTGAAATCCATCCTGAAATCCAAGGGATTGGTTACTTCCGTAGGTGATGAGGGTGGGTTTGCCCCCAGTCTCGGCTCTAACGAAGAGGCCCTGGAGTTGATTATTGAGGCTATCGAGCGCGCAGGTTACAAGCCCGGCAAAGACGTAAGCCTCGCCTTGGACTGCGCTGCCAGCTCTTTTTATAAAGAAGGCAGCTACAGTTTTGAGAAATCCCAGAAGAAATCCGCTGATCTCATTCAGCTCTATGCGAGTTGGATATCAAGGTATCCGGTAATCTCGATTGAAGACGGCCTTTCCGAGCATGATTGGGAAGGCTGGAAGGAGATGACCGCGGAGCTCGGCAGCAGGCTTCAGTTGGTGGGGGATGATATCTTCGTTACGAATCCGGAGATTTTTAAAAAAGGTGTTGCGCAACGGATAGCCAATGCTATACTAGTAAAGGTCAATCAGATAGGTTCGCTCTCCGAGACCCTTGAGGTTATCGGAATAGCCCGCAGGAATAAATATGCGGCTGTCATTTCGCACCGTTCCGGAGAAACCGAGGATACCACTATTGCCCATCTGGCGGTTGCCAGCGGAGTCGGACAGATTAAGACCGGTTCCCTATCCCGCACCGACAGGATATGCAAATATAATGAGCTCCTGCGCATAGAGGAAGAGTTAGGCAGGAAGGCGGTATATGCGGGAGGGCTCTGGAAGTCCCGCGGATGATACTCAGGAAGGCATTGTGGCTTTTTGGGATTGCGGTTCTGCTTTTGATTTTGTTCCTACCAGGCTATGCCAGGCTTAATCAGCTAAAAGAGAAGAACCGCGACCTTGAGACCAATATCCGTAAATTAAAGATTGAGAATTCGCTCCTGAACCAGGAGCTGAAAAGAGTAGAGAATGATCCCTTATACCAGGAAAAGATTGCCCGCGACAAGATGGGTATCGTGCGCAAGGGGGAAATCCCGGTAAAGATAATTCCGGAAAACCAGTAGCCCGGGAAGTATAAGTTTTGGGGTGACAGCGAGCCGCCGAAGGCGGTGAGCGCCAGAGGGGTTGAGCCCTTGTGGGGAGCAGAGCGCCGATATAACGCGAGTTAAGTATAAGATACAACGATAACCGTTAATTGTTTACCAAAAACCATAGAATCAGCAACAGCGAAGCGACTTCGCGGGGTGGAGCAGTCCGGTAGCTCGTCAGGCTCATAACCTGAAGGTCAGAGGTTCAAATCCTCTCCCCGCAACCAGATTAAAAAGGCAGCCCATGCATGGGCTGCCTTTTCTTTTAGGCAGATTAAAAATTGCAATAAACGCAATCAAGACAAAAAATATCTTGCAAAATCATTAAATGAATGTTATATTTTATTTATGAACATTTGTTCAAGGATTAGATAAAATTACAGAGGATGAAATGGCCGTATTAAACAGGAAGGAAAGAGACAGGCAATTACGCAGGTCAGATATCTTGAAAGCGGCAGAGCACTTGTTTGCCTTGAAAGGGTATCATAAGGCGACGATAAGGGATATCGCCAAGGAAGCCCAATATGCTACCGGTACGGTTTATCTGCATTTTAAGGATAAAGATGAACTCTATTTTGCCCTGCTTGAAGAAAAGATGAAATGCCTATTATCCATAATCAAAGAAAAAATAGGACAAGTTAAAGACGCCAAGACAAAGCTGGAGATTTTTATAAAGGAAGGTTTAGTTTTCTTTGAGAAAAACCAGGACTTTCTCCAGATATTTGTTTCAGAGGGAAACGAATTATACGCGGAAAGGGAATTTTTAAAATCCAGCATCGGAGTAAAAATGCAGGAGTATATAACAAGCGTACTCAAAGAGGCGCAAGGGCAGGGGGTTATCAATAGGGGGTTTGACCTGGGGCAAGTCTGTGATGTGTTTATTGCTATATTTAAAACGGTTAGTCTTAAATGGCTGCAAGAAAAGGATGGGAAGCGCGAGAATTTAGTCAGCCTATCCGATATAATCCTTAAATTATTTCTAAGCGGCGTTGCGAATAAATAATACCTTCTTTTAACTATCCCTGCCGCAGCGATTCCTTACTAAAAAACATCTTGACAAAAATCAGTATGAATGGTATATTTTAATTGTGAACAATTGTTCACATAATGATATAATGTTCATAATGTTTTAAACGGCAATCTTTTGATATGGGACCAGAATGCAGGGGTAATAATGAGAAAACCGGCATTATCCATTATAAGTTTAGGTATTATAGCGGTGTTCGCCTTTAATATTTTTTTAACAGGGGAACTCCTGGCAAACCCTATTTTAAAGATAGGCCTTAATGATACCATCAGGATGGCCCTTGATACCAGCGAAGAATTAAAAATAAAGGAGAGCCAGGTCAATAAAAGCGAAGGCGCCTATATGGAAGCGCGCGCCGGTTTGCTGCCCCATATAAATGCGGAATCCACCTTTCTTTATAATATAGACTATCCTGATTCAATGGAATTGGGAGATTACAACACTATATCAGGCATAACTGCCTCGCAGGTTATCTGGTCTTTTGGCAAGGTTATGCATGCGGTTGACGCCGCAAAGAAGGCAGTTGAGGCGAGCAGGTTTAACAAGGAGGCAGGAAAACAGGAAATTATTTACGCCGCAAAGTTGAGTTATTACAGCAACTTACTTGCTAAAAACGCCTTAGCGATAACTGAAAAGTCATACCAGAACGCGCTTGATAATAAAAAACTGTTAGGGCAGCGTTCCTACGGAGGCCGTAGCCCTAAGTATGAAATCCTTAGGATGGATACTGAAGTAGCGGCGCGGGTCCCTACAGTCAATGAGGCCAGGGCCCAGTTAGGCATGGCAACGGAGACCTTGAAGAGGGTTATCGGCACGGATTCCTCCTCTGAAATTGAGCTTATGGATGATTTTAAAGAATACTATAATAAACTTGATTATGAGCTGCTTGTGACTGCGATGTATGAATACGAGCCGTCTTTAAAAAGCCTTGCCAAATACATGGAGTCGGCCGAGGCAACGGTAAAGAGTAAAAACGCAAGTTTTCTGCCGACTGTTTCGGGGTTTACTTCCTGGGATTACCTGGGCGCTCCGAGCGACTCAATGCTTAATGGCAATGAGTCCGGCAGCTATGCCTTCGCCGGTCTTAAGGTAAGTATGCCGATATGGGAAGGCGGCGAAAAGCAGGCGCAGCTGAGGCAGGCCCGCATGGATAAAGAAATAGCAATACTGCAAAGAAAGCAGGCTGAAAAAGACCTGCTCCTGGCCCTGAAGAAGGCCTCTTTGGAATACCGGCAATACACGGATAACTTAAAGGCAAATATTGAAGCCGTAATGCTGGCAGAAGAGTCTTTTCAACAGACCCAGGAAATGTTCGCCTCCGGCCAGGTAACCCTGACAGATTTAAACGATGCCGAGCTTCTTTTGACCAACCAGAGGCTTAATAAGGAGATGACCTTGTTTAATATTAACGTCACGTTGGCGAAAATAGAAAAACTGATCGCGGGGCATTACGATGAAAAAAATACAAATAAAAAGTCTTAATTTCAAGGCGCAGATATATGCGGCAGTAATACTAGCCGTTATCCTTTTTGTGTTCATGACCGTCAGGTCGGTGGATATCAGGCGTAACCGCCAGATAATTAGTTTTGTTTCCGAATGGAGCCAGGATGGCAAGCCGGTAACAGTTAAGGAAATAAAGGCAGCCGATGTCCCGGTCTATACTAAATTTACGGTTGTAGTTGCGCCGGATAAGACAGGGCAAGGTTTTGTGACTGCGGATATCAAGGATAAGCTTAAGGTGGACCAGGAGGTTTATTTAACTGATGGCGGTTCCCCTTGCGGAAGGATATCGAGGTTGGGCAAAACCTTAGATGTTGATACCGGGATGTTTGTGGTAGAAGTAAGGTTTGACAATCCTGTTACGGCTGCCGGTTCAATGCTGGTAGTTTTTGCACAGACCCAGACCTTGCGCCAGGCGCTGGTAGTGCCTAACAGCATCCTGGATGTGTCAGGAGACAATTATTATCTCTGGAGAATAGAAGACGGGAAGGCGCAGAAAACCCAGGTCAAAGTCGGCCTGCGTAACGGCTACGGGACAGTTATCAGCGAAGGTATCCAATCCGGGGATTTGATAGTCTTCAGTGGTCAAAGCGCGTTGAAAGAGAGTGACAAGATCGATATTCTTAAAGATGCGGTTTCCTTACAGGCAGGCGGCGAGGTAAATGCAAAATGATTGAATATTTTGTAAAGCATAAAGTAACCACGGTAATGTTTGTCTTGGTGTTTGTGGTTCTGGGCGTATATAGTTATTCCAACCTTCTTGTTGAGAAATTTCCAAAAGTGGATTATCCGATTGTTACTGTTTCTGTCATTTATCCCGGTGCAACGCCCCTGGAAGTTGAAACCTTGGTGGTAAAAAAAGTTGAAGACGCGGTCTCGGAGATATCTGAAATTAAAAAGATTAAAAGCCAGTCTTATGACAGCCTGGGATTTGTTTCTATAGAATTTTTGTTGTCGGCCGATGTTAATGTAAAGTCCATTGAAGTAAAAGATAAGGTTGACGCGATCTTAAACGACCTTCCGGATGCCATCAAGAAGCCGGTAATCGAGAAATATGACCCGTTGGTCCAGCCGGTAATGGACCTGGTGCTTTCCAGCGATACCGTTGACGTGCGCGAGCTCTATGAATATGCGGATAAGAGCTTAAAGACGAAATTCTCTTCCATTGCCGGAGTAGCAAAAGTTGATGTATACGGTGGCAAAAAACGGCAGGTTAACGTGCGGCTTGACCCAATGCTGATGAAACAACGCTATATCAGCATCGGAGAGGTAATCGGTCAGATGTTGGTGAAGAATAAGAATATTCCTGCCGGTAACCTTGAGAAAGGCTTTAATTCCTTGAGCGTAAGGTTTATCGGAGAATTCCAGAGCGTAGATGAGATTTCCGGGATGGAGCTTGTTTCTTCGGACGGTTCCACTTTCTTGCTTAAGGATATCGCGGCGGTCGAGGATAGCTATAAAAAGGTAGAAACACAGGCGCGCTTTGACGGAAAAGAGGTAGTCGGGCTTTCTATCAATAAATCATCCGACGGGAACGCGGTGTCGATTTCCCGGGCAATGCGGCGCAGGCTAAATGAATTCAGGGCAACCTTACCTAAGGGCATGAAGTTAGATATTGCAAGCGATACGACCTCTTTTATTATTAATGAGACCAACGCCACGCAAGAAAGTATTCTTTTAGGCTTGATTTTTACCGCTCTCATCCTGTATTTCTTCCTTGGCAGATGGGAGACGACTTTTATCGCCTGCATTATTATCCCGACCTCCATTGTTTCTACGCTTTTCCCGATGTGGATGTCAAACTTTTCAATTAATACCATGACCTTGGTGGCGATGGCTACGGTATTGGGGACGCTCATTTCCAATGCCTTGGTCATTATCGAGAATGTCCTAGTGCATCTTGAGCGCCATGATAATCCGGAGCGGGCGGCAATTGACGGGACAAAAGAGGTGGTTGTCCCCATTATTGCGGCAACCGGAACCAACCTGGTAGTTTTCATGCCGATTGCCATGATGTCCGGGATAGTCGGTCTATTTATGAAGTCTTTTGGCCTAACCGTAGTATATGCCACGCTCTTTTCGTTATTGGCTTCCTTTTCTCTTACGCCCATGCTCTGCGCTGCCATACTGAAACCGAAGGCGGATAAGAAAATAAGCGTTTCCAACAAGTTTTTCCATGGGGTATTCGCCCCGCTAAGATTAATGCGGAAATGGATTGATGTCGGTATGGAATTCTTGAAAAAGGAATATAAATACCTTTTTGATGCTATCTTCCGGCATCCCAAAACGACCGTTGTCACGGTAGCCTTTTTATTCGCCGCATCCTTATTTATCCTTCCCTATATTGAGAGCGATTTTGCACCGCAGTCAGATGAAGACCAGATTAAGATAAATATCGTCTTGCCGCAGGGCTCCACTATTGAGCGGACCGTGGAAGCCGTAAAAGAAGTAGAGGCGTATCTTGATAAGCTACCCGAGAAAAAATCCTACCTGACCAATATCGGGAAAAACGGAGTGGAGAATGCGCAGATTACGCTGGACCTAATCCCTTTAAAAGAGCGCAAGAGGAAAGATACCGATATTATGGATGTGCTTACGCAGGAGATGGCAAAAATACCCGATATCGAAACCAGTTTTGAGCGTGGGATTACGATCGAGGCGGGTATCGGAGATATTGCCATAGATTTATACGGCGTCGATTACGATACAATGATTAAGATCTCAGGACAAATGAAAGAGATTATGCAGGAAAGCGGATACTTCCGGAGCGTAATTTCATCCTATAAAGATCCCCGGAGCGAAATTCAGTTGGTGCCGCGGCAGGAGAGGCTTATTGAATACGGCTTGACCGCCGCGGATACCGGTTCGGTGCTGCGCGCTTCTATTTACGGGGAGGACTCAAATGTTTATAAAGAAAAGGGCGAGGAGTATAAGGTCAACATAGAGTTAAATGATAAATATGCCCAGGACTTCGATGATCTAAAGATTGTATCAATCCGTTCGCGGAAAGGGCTCATCCCCATAAATGAACTTGGTGAACTAAAAACCGATAAAGCCATCCCGACTATCCGGCACCGGGATAGAAAACGTGTTATACATATTGATGGTTTTCTTGGGAAAAGCGCGTTCGGCTATGTGAGTGGGGTATTGGATAAAAAATTCAAGGCTATAGATTTTCCCGAGGAATATGGCTACCGCTATGTGGGTAACGCTGAAACCATGAATGAGTCAAACAGGGAGCTCGTTAAGGCGTTCATCCTTGCGGTCATATTGACATTTATGTTGTTGTGCGCCTTGATGAATTCCCTTGTGGCATACCCGCTGGCCGTTATAGCAACCGTGGCTACTTCAATGATCGGGATGATCCTGGGGTTATTCTTCTTCGGTTATTCTATAAATGTAGCGTCATTGATGGGTGTGGTTATGTTGGTGGGGATGGTGGTGAATAACGCGATCCTTCTTTTGGATTATACCTTGATTAAAATGAGAGAGGGCGTGCCGGTTAAGGAAGCGCTCTGGCTGGGGGCATCGGAGAAGTTCAGGGTCATTATTATGACTTCGCTTGCAATCATTTTAGGCGTATTGCCGCAGCTATGGTCGGTTATGGAGGTCAAGAGGTCTATGGGCGCGGTAATGACCGGAGGGATGCTTGCCTCCGTTGTATTCACGTTCGTCCTGGTCCCGGTGGTCTTTTGGTACTTGGAGCCTTTTGAAAGGAGATTTTCAAGTCGTTAGATAAATAAATGGATGACCTCGAGCCCCTGATTTCAATCGTAAAGCTGCTAAGCAAGAATGAAGCGCTCCTTATCCACGGCAGGCGCGTTGCCCATCTGGCTTGCGATATCTCCGCAGAGATGAAATATTGCGATAAAGGGATTAGGCTTATCCGTATTGCAGCGGTTACCCATGACATCGGGAAAATCCAATTACCGGAAGAGATTCTCAATAAGCCGGGCGCCCTGGATAAAGATGAGTTGGAGTTAATCAGGAGGCATCCGGAGATAGGATACCGGCTGCTAGAGGTTCTAAAGGCCGAATCTATCGTTGCGGAAGTGGCACTTCAGCACCATGAAAGGCTGGACGGCTCCGGCTATCCCTTTGGCCTGCGGGCAAATGATATTAACCCGGTTGCAAGAATAATCGCGGTTGCCGATGTCGTTGATACCATGGTTTATCCGCAGGTATACAGGCCGGCGCTATCCGTGGATGCGGCGCTTGATGAAATCAAAAGAAACAGCGGCATATTATATGATCCTGAGGTTGTCGCAGCAAGCCTGCAGTTTATTGGAAAGCGGGATAAGGTATTCTGAGAGCGGTTTTTATCTCCAAGCTCTCGGGGATGCATATTAGCAATATCAAAGAATAGGGATCCGATGCCAAGACCTCATTATTGGGTAGTTGTATTTATTTTTCTTTGCTCCGGTTGCGCAGGAGCGCGTCATGTCGTTCCCTTGGATTCTTTAAACAGCGCCCGGATTTTCGGGATGCAGGATATCCGGGCTTTTAGCGGTATCCCCAGCGATGCCTTCAAGAATGATTTTCTTGTTTTGCTGAAGGAGGAAGAGAAGGAGAGCCCGTCTTTTCTGGCTTTTACCAACAGCCGTACCTATCCCGTGCTTGCTATTTCGGGAGGCGCTGCCAATGGAGCCTATGGTGCGGGGTTGCTAAGCGGCTGGTCGCAGCACGGTACGCGGCCGGTTTTTAAGGTGGTTACCGGCATAAGCACCGGGGCGATAACCGCTCCGTATGCCTTTTTAGGAAGCGACTACGACGAAAAATTAAAGGAGATCTACACCAGATATTCCACGAAAGATATTATGCGGGTGCGGTTCCCGCGGATAAGGATACCGTTCAGCGATTCTATTGGCACTACCCAGCCGTTGGAGCGCCTTATTGAAAAGTATTTTGATGCTGCCGTGCTAAAAGAGATAGCCGTTGAATATAATAAAGGCCGCAGGCTTTATGTGGGCACGACCAATCTGGATGCGCAGCGGCTGGTAATCTGGGATATGGGCAAGATTGCTTCTATGGGGGATGAGCGGGCCTTAAAGCTATTCCGTAAGATTATATTGGCTTCCGCGTCAGTGCCGGTGGCGTTCCCCCCGGTTTTTTTATACGTAGAGGCCAACGGTAAAATGTATGACGAGATGCACGTTGACGGGGGGATAAGCAAGCAGGTATTTTTTCTTTATGATGTTTTAGAGGGTTTTGACAAAGCGCTGAAAGAAAGAGGCATTGATGCCTTCAGGAATAAATACGCGATTTATATCATAAGGAACGGCTACGTCGAGCCGTTCTATAAAGGAGTCCAGGATAAACTTCTAGCGATAGCCGAGCGCACGGTTGATGCCATGACGAACGCGCAAGGCATCGGAGATCTTTATCAGATCTACGTGTTTACTAAAGACGGCAAGGGGGATTTTAATCTCGCTTATATTCCCGCCTCACACGTTCCAAAAGCAAAGGAGCTTTTTGACCAGGTTGAAATGCGGGAGCTTTTTGAATTAGGATCCAAGGAGGGGCTGGAAGGGTATCATTGGAAGAAGAGCCCACCAGGCATGGGGAGAGACAGTATTAATTAAAAGGAGGGGCGCCATGAAGAAAAAATGTGATGAGAGGAGCCTGGATGACAGGATCAGGGAAAAGGCAAGGCAGCTATGGGAAAAGGGGGGCTGCCAGCAGGGGCGGGATTTGGAGCATTGGTTAGAAGCAGAAAGATTAATAAAAAGAAAGGTTAAAAAATAAGATATTTTAGGACGTCCAGATACGGCGCTTAGCGCGTTTTCTTTTGCCTAATTTCTTTCTGCCTGAGCGGAGGGCTTCCTTCATGCTCGATTAAGTTGTCGCAGTTCCCGTAAAATCCTTCGCCAAACAACTTGCCGCATAATAACCTCAAGTAGCAGCTTTGAAGGAGCCGTAAAAGAGATAGAAGATAGATAATGCCTTTTTTATTTGCAAACATCTTAACTTAATATAAGATAAAGCTATGCTTAAGAAAAGGATCCTGGTTATATTAATAACGGCAGCCATGGTATTCGTGGCAGGGTTGTTTATCAGGGAAGCTAAGCATCCCGGCCAGAGAGGTCACTCTAAGAATGTTGAGGTTAAGCAGGGAGAGCGATTTATTATCGGGCTCGGCGCCAACCATACCACCGGTTATCAGTGGCAATTGGTTTTTTCTCCGGACCCCAATATATTGGAGCTTGTATCAAGTGAATACCGGCCTGTTAATTCTGGCCGCGTAGGAGCAGGAGGCAAGGAGGTCTGGACCTTTAAGGCAGTCGGCAAAGGAAAGGCGGGGCTTATCTTTAACTATGTGCGGCCCTGGGAGAAAGACGCCAAGCCTGCAGAAACCGTGGATTTCCTTATTACGGTAAGATAGGGTTGACGCGGAGGCCTACAATATGTTATAATTAACATACCAGCCAAGATAGGCTTACTATGAGGGAAAATTAAAAACAAATGACCGATAAGGCAGCTCTTGAGGAAAGGGGTGCCTTTTTTGTTCTCTAGCGTTGTTCAACGACAAGGGTAAGGACGAGATGGAGAAAACCGACAGTGGCGCCAGCCGTAAATCTACCAGGGCAGGAGAGGATGGATTGTTCTGCGGCAGTTGCGATGAGGGCGCTTTAAGCCAGTGCCGGCAGCTGATTTCGATATTTGATAATATCGACGAAATCATTTATGTGGCGGACCCGAGCACCCACGAGATATTATATGCCAACCGCACGCTGACCAAGAAATTCGGAGATATTGTAGGCAGGAAGTGTTATGAAGTCCTGCAGGGTTTTAACGAACCATGCTCCTTCTGCACCAATAAATACATCTTTAGCGGCGACAATCTCAACCGTTCCTACATCTGGGAGTTCCAGAATACCGTAAACCAGCATTGGTATCATTGCATTGACAAGGCAATACGCTGGCCGGACGGAAGGCTGGTGCGTTACGAACTGGCAATCGACATTACAGGTAGTAGGTTATACGGCAGGCGCATCAGCCGCATTAATGAATGCCTGCTTGGGTTTAAGAATAACCCCAAAGAGAACATCGATTCCCTGGTTAAGCTTTGCGGAGAGCTCCTGGAGGCAGACTGCGCCCTTTATAATTGCCTTGAGGGCGAGGTGTTACGTACCTTGAACATATGGAATGAACCTGCCGGATATCAGAAGAGCGGTAATGCCGAGGGGCATATTTGTTACGATTTAGTGAACCGCGATAGCGATGATATTATGGTAATTCGCGATTTACAGAATAGCAGATATGCCAAAACCGACCCCAACGTAGCCTGCTATAATTTACAGACTTATATCGGTGCTCCGGTTAAGCTCTCCGGAGAACAGATAGGTTCTCTTTGCGTGGTTTACAAACGCGATGTTGAGCCCTGCGATGATGATAAGAACATATTGGGTATTATCGCCGCCGCAATCGCGGTAGAGGAATCACGGCGCAGTATCAAGAGGGACCTGGAGCATAGCATTGAGTTTGAAAGGATTATTAGCAGGCTCTCCACTGTTTTTATCAACCTTTCTCCGGCAGAGATAGACGGTGCGATTAACCGGGCCCTGGAGGCAATAGGGAGATTCTCCGGTGTAGACCGCAGTTATATATTCTCGGTATATGATAATCAGACCAAGGCAGATAATATCTACGAGTGGTGCCTGGAGGGGGTAGAGTCTAGAATGTCAGCTTTAAAAGGCATAACCGCAGAGATGATGCCCTGGTTTGCCAAGAAAATCAGGAATAATGAAGTGATTTATATCCGTAACAAGGATAATATGCCTGCAGAGGCAGCTAGAGAAAAAGACTTCATGAGTAAGGAGAATCTTAAATCCATTATTATTGTGCCGCTGCTTTACGATAAAGATGTCATCGGCCTGATAGGATTCGATTCTCTTAAGATTGAAAAGGCCTGGTCTGAGAACGATATTGCTTTTTTGCAGACAGCGGGCTCTATCTTTGCCACCGCGCTTAAGCATAAGGAGACGGATCAGGCGCTACGTGCCGGCGAGACATTCCTTAACAGCATCTTTAAAAGTATTCAGGACGGCATCAGCGTATTGGACGAGGGTTACAATATTATCCGCGTTAACCCGTCCATGGAGAAATGGTATGCCTATAATATGCCGCTGGTAGGAAAAAAGTGTTATGAGGTATATCACGGCAGGAATAGACCATGCGATATCTGTCCTACCCGCCGTACAATTGAAACGAAAGAAGCGGCTTATGAGATTGTCCCGCATACGGGAAAGAATGGCGAGGTTATAGGGTGGCTGGACCTTTACAGCTTTCCTTTGGTTGATAGCGAAACCGGTAAGATCTCCGGGGTAATTGAATACGTGCGCGATATTACGGCGCGCAAGCAGTCAGACGAGGCCCTGCGCGCCTCAGAAAGCAAGTACCGTGCGGTATTCGAAAACACCGGCAGCGCCACCATTATTATAGAAGATGATTCTACGATATCGCTTGCGAATTCGGAATTCTCGGCATTATCCGGATATAGCATTAAAGAGATAGAGTGGCTCAAGAGTTGGAAGGATTTTGTGGCGAAGGAGGACCTGGAGATGATGGAGAGGTATCACCAGCTGCGCCTTGCAAATCCTGATGCCGCTCCCAAGAGGTACGAATTCCGATTTACGGACAAAACGGGAAACATCAGGGATATCTATCTTGTTGTCGATATGATCCCCGGCACGAAAAAGAGCGTGGCCTCGCTCATAGATATTAGCGAGCGCCGCAAGAACGAGATAGAGCGCGAAAAGCTCAACAAGGAGCTCTTAAGGTCCAATGAGAGGCTCAAGCAGATGGTACTGATGGATCCGCACACCGGGCTTTACAATCACCGTTACCTTATCGAGGTTGTGGAGCGCGAATTCTACCGCGCCAAGAGGCACGCCCACCCCCTCTCTGTAATTATGCTGGATCTGGATTATTTCAAGTCCATTAACGATGTTTACGGCCATGCTTTCGGGGATTTGGTCTTGAAGCAGCTTTCCAGTCAGCTCAAGCAGATGGTTCGCGAATACGACATCGTGGTGCGTTACGGAGGGGAGGAATTTGTAATTATCTCGCCAGCCACCGATAATGCCCAGGGGCTGACCCTGGCGCACAGGATTCTTGATGCCTTAACTCTCTATAATTTCGGCAACGACAAACATACGGTAAAGCTGAAACTGAGCCTTGCGGTTGCTTCGTACCCCGAAGACCATGCCTTAAAAGGCATTGAGCTGGTGGAGCTTACCGAAAAGATACTCAGTAAGGCCAAGGAATCAGGGGGCAATCGCGTTTATTCCTCCTCGGACCTAATCAAGGATAAAACCGACGCCATGATTGTAAGCAGGGCTAATACCGAGGCAAAGTTCCTGAAAGATAAGATTGAAAAACTTACCAAGCGCACCAACCAGGGATTGATTGAGTCCGTTTCCGCCTTTGCCAAGACCATCGAGCTTAAGGATCAGTGTACCGGCGAGCACGTTGAGAGGACTGTGCGTTATGCCACTGATTTAGCCAGGGAGCTGGGCTTATCCAAGGGCGAGATTGAGCTTGTCAAGCGGGCAGCTATGCTGCATGACCTGGGGAAAATAGGCATCAGCGAAGAAATCCTGCGTAAGCGCAGCAAGCTCACCAGAAAAGAGTTCGAGCAGATTAAGAAGCATCCCCAGATCGGGGTAGACATTATAAGGCCCATCCAGTTTCTGCATTCCATTATTCCGCTTATGCTTTATCATCACGAGCACTGGGACGGCAAGGGGTATCCTTACGGCTTAAAAGGCGAAGAGATACCTATGGGAGCCAGGATAGTAGCTCTTGCCGATGTGTACCAGGCCTTGACCTCCGACCGGCCTTATCGTAAGGCTTACAGCAGGGGCAAGGCCGTCAAGCTCATAAGGCAGAATGCCGGAAGCCAGTTTGACCCCAATATCGTCGATGTTTTCCTGAGTATGCTTAAGAAGAATAAATAGCCGTTCTTTTAGGAGGGACGGTTCTGGAGCCATCTTAAGATGGGGACACCTTTGCTTTGGGTCTAGAACCGTCCCTACTTTTTTATTTGCTAAATGCGGTATTTCTGATATAATAAACCCTCTGGCTTTTGGAGTATCCTAACCGTTTACTTAGAGGAGTGGATATGATTGAGCGCTACAGTCTGCCCATGATGGCGCGTATCTGGAAAGACGAGTTCAAGTTCCAGACTATGCTGGAGATAGAACTCTTTGCCTTGGAAGCCCTTACTATACAAAAGCAGGTCCCTCCGGGAGTAGCAGGACGCATCCGCAAAAAAGCGCATTTTAGCCTTCCCAGAATCAAAAAACTCGAAGAAAAAACACAACATGATGTAGTGGCTTTCGTTACCGATGTGGCACAAAATATTGGGGCGGATGCAAGATACCTACATCTAGGGTTAACCTCATCTGATTTGCTTGATACAACACTTGGGGTTCAGTTGGCAGCTGCCTCTGATATCCTTATCGAAGACCTGGATAATCTTTTGCGCTTATTGGCTAAGAAAGCCACTAGATACAAGGATATGGTGTGTATCGGACGCACCCACGGTGTTCACGCCGAACCCACCACCTTCGGGTTGAAGCTTGCGCTTTGGTTTGACGAAACGCGCCGCAACCTAAAGCGGCTTAAAGAGGCGCGCACAGAGATTGCTGTAGGCAAGATCTCCGGGGCCGTCGGCACATACTCCAATGTTGAGCCGGCAGTAGAGGCATATATCTGTAAAAAGTTGAAGCTTAAGGCCGCGGGCATATCTACCCAGGTTATCCAGCGCGATATCTACGCCCATTACATGGCTATCCTTGCCGTGATTGCCGCCAGCCTCGAGAAGTTTTCCTTGGAGATACGCCATCTGCAGCGTACCGAGGTGCGTGAAGCGGAGGAGCCTTTCGGCAAAGGGCAGAAGGGTTCTTCTGCCATGCCGCATAAGCGTAACCCCGTAATCTGCGAGAGGATTTGCGGCCTGAGCCGTATCCTGCGCGCCAACGCCGTCGTGGCCCTTGAGAATGTTGCCCTCTGGCATGAGCGCGACATTAGCCATTCTTCTGCCGAACGCGTGATTATGCCGGATTCCACTATCGCCCTGGATTATATGCTGCATAAATTTATCGAGGTCTTAAGCGGCATGACGGTGTATCCCGAGAGGATGTTGGCCAACCTCGTCCAGACGCGGGGGTTGATATTTTCGCAGCGGGTTCTTCTTACCCTTATGGAAAAGGGACTGACCCGTCCGGTCGCTTATGACATAGTGCAGCGCAACGCCTCCAGGTGCTGGCAGGAAGGCAGGGACTTTAAGGCCTTGCTGTCGGCGGATAAGCAAGTAGCGCGCTACCTTAAGCCGCGTGAATTAGAGATGATTTTTGACCTGGATTATTACCT
>Ga0265297_10003007_pt1 | contig 31955 bp, 28 predicted proteins | sample Munlanlwell13791_FD_192502 | JGI IMG/M metagenome (GOLD analysis project Ga0265297, IMG submission 192502) | Leachate microbial communities from a municipal landfill in Southern Ontario, Canada - Leachate well 137-91 | ecosystem: Engineered > Solid waste > Landfill > Unclassified | place...
ACGCTGCCGCTGGCCGGCAATCTGCGCGCTGACCTCGCGCATCAGACCGCAGCGCTCGAGCTCGCCACCCGGTTCGACGAAGCGAAGATCGCGACGAAGCTGAGAGTCGCGAAGTTCGCGCCGCTGGCGCTTGGCTTCGATCTCGACATCGACCAGATCAACGTGGACAAGTACCTGCCGCCCAAGGCGAAGGAAGACAAGACGGCCAGGGAAGGCAAGCTGGATTTCTCGACGCTGAAGGGCCTCGACGTCAATGGTACGGTCCGCATCGGATCGCTGCAGGTGTCGAAGCTGAAGCTGGCGAAGCTGAATGCGAAGATCGATCTCGCCGGCGGGCGCCTCAACGTGGTGCCGCTGACGCTGAATCTTTACGAAGGCTCGGCCAGCGGCAGTCTGTCGCTCAACGCGGCGGGCAACAGCGTCGCCCTCAAACAGAATCTGGCCGGCATCAGCATCAATCCGCTGATGAAGGATCTCGCCGACAAGGATCTGGTGGAAGGGCGCGGCAACGTTGCGCTCGACGTCACCAGCCGCGGCGACAGCGTCACGGCGATGAAGAAGGCGCTGGGCGGCACCGCTGCGGTGAGCCTCAAGGACGGCGCGATCAAGGGCATCAACCTGGCGCAGAGCCTGCGCGATCTGAAGGGCAAGCTTGGTGCCGCATCTGGCAAACCCCAGGACGCGACGCAGCAGGCCAAGGCCGGCGACAAGACCGATTTCTCCGAACTCACCGCCTCGCTGAAGATCGCCAACGGCGTCGCCCACAATGAAGACCTGGCGATGAAGTCGCCCTTCCTGCGGCTCGCCGGGGCGGGCGACATCGACATCGGCGGCGACCGGATGAACTACCTGGCCAAGGCCAGCGTAGTCGCCACCAGCGCCGGACAGGGCGGACAGGGCCTCGACCAATTGAAGGGACTGACCATCCCGGTGCGCGTCACGGGGCCGTTCGATAACCTTTCCTACAAGATCGAATTCGGCAGCCTCGTGTCGGAGGCGGCCAAGGCCAAGGTCGAGGAAAAAACGCAGGAGATCAAGAGCAAGGTCGGGGACAAGGCGAAAGACAAGCTCAAGGGACTTTTCGGCAAATGACGGTAAGCGTTTCCTGATGCGGCTTGGCGTCGACCTCGGCGGCAGCAAGATCGAAATCATCGCGCTAGGCGACGATGGCGGGGTGTTGCTGCGCGAGCGTGTGGCGACGCCGCAGGGCGATTACAGGGCGACGCTGAGGGCGGTGGCCGGCCTGGTCGAAGCAACGGAGCTGAAAGTCGGCGCTGACGGTACGGCGGCATCTGTCGGGTTAGGCATCCCCGGTGCGGAATCGCTGGACACCGGACTGATCAAGAACGCGAACTCGACCTGTCTGATCGGCAAGTCGCTGCGACATGACTTGAAGCAACTGCTGCGGCGCGAAGTACGCATCGCCAACGACGCCAACTGCTTTGCGCTATCCGAAGCGATCGACGGCGCCGGTGCCGGCGCGCAGGTGGTGTTCGGCGTGATACTCGGCACAGGCGTCGGCGGCGGCATCGTTATCGACGGCCGGGTACTCTCCGGCGCCAATGCCATCGCCGGCGAATGGGGCCACAACCCGATGCCGGGCGAGCATCACCAGGAGGCCTGCTATTGCGGGCGCAAGGGTTGTGTCGAGTTGTATCTCTCCGGCCCGGGTCTTTCTGCGGATCATCGCCGTGCCACGAGCGCCGACTTTCAGGCAACTGAAATCGCAAAGTATGCCGCGTCCGGCGACAAGGACTGCGAAGCCACCTTGCAGCGCTACGAAGCGCGCCTGGCGCGCGCACTGGCGCAAATCATCAACATCCTCGACCCCGACGTGATCGTGCTCGGTGGCGGAGTTTCGAACATGGACCGCCTCTACGAAAATGTGCCGCGCCTGTGGGGCGAACATGTGTTCTCCGATCGGGTCGCCACTCGCCTGCTCAAACACCGGCACGGCGATTCTTCCGGCGTGCGCGGCGCGGCGTGGTTGTGGCCATGAACCCGGCCGTCGCGGTAGACGCGCTGTTCGCCGGCCAGGTCGCCCGGCTCGCGGGCGACAGCCGCAGCAGTGCGATTGTCAAAACGCCGGTGACCGGCCGCTGCCGGCTGACGACGGACGGCCTTGCCGGCGATACCCAAGCGGACCGCCGGGCGCATGGCGGCGGCGGCAAGGCGCTGCACCAGTATCCGGCCGAACACTACGCAAAGCTGGCGGCGGCCTTTCCCGAGGCACAACACCTGACGCCCGGCGGCCTCGGCGAAAACATTTCGACCCGCGGCATGACGGAGCATGATGTCTGCATCGGCGACGTGTTCGCGATCGGCAGCGCGCGCATCCAGGTTTCGCAACCGCGCACGCCTTGCTGGAAGATCGACACCCGCACCGCCTGCGAGGGCGTCGCGGCCTTCATTGCCGGACATGGCCTCGCCGGCTGGTACTACCGGGTGCTCGAGGAAGGAGAAGTCGCCGCGGGCGACCGGCTGGAACACATCGAGCGTCCCGCCGACGCGGTAACGCTCACCGAATTCTTGCGCGTAACCCACACACCACGGCCTCCGGTTGCGGCCATACTCCGGCTGGCCTATGCCACGGGGCTCGACCCGCAATGGACGGGTAAACTCATGCAGCGCGCCGAGTGGCTGCGCAACAACGGGAGCAGTGAATGAATTTGTGGTTGCGCGTGTTTCTGCCCTTTGCCGCCGGCTATTACTTTTCCTACTTCCTGCGCAACGTCAATGCCGTCATCGCGCCCGAACTGACGCGCGAACTCGGCGTCTCGGCCGCCGATCTGGGCCTGTTGACCAGCGCCTATCTGCTCACCTTCGGCGCCGTGCAACTGCCGCTGGGCCTCGCCCTGGACCGCTACGGCGCACGCCGCGTCGAGGCCTTCCTGCTGCTGATCGCCGCCGCCGGCTGCGCGCTGTTCGCCGTCGGCAATTCGCTGACCGAACTGGCGGTCGCACGGGCGCTGATCGGACTCGGCGTGTCGGCCTGCCTGATGGCGTCCTTCAAGGCCTTCAGCCAGTGGTTCGGCACCGAGCGGCAAGCCTCGCTCAATGCCGCCATCATGGCCGCCGGCGGCCTCGGCGCGCTGACGGCATCGACGCCGCTGTCCTGGGCGATTCCGCAGTTCGGCTGGCGCGCCGTATTCGTGGCGCTGGCCGTCGCCGGCCTCGCCGCCGCCGCCGGAATTTTCAGCACCCCGGAAAAGCCCCGCGGCGGCGCGCAGGAATCGCTGCGCAGCCAGCTTGCCGGCCTCGCCGAAGTGCTCTCCAGCAGCGCCTTCTGGCGCTATGCGCCGCAATCGACGCTGATCATCGGCGGCTTTCTGGCCTTGCAGGGACTGTGGGCCGTACCCTGGCTGATGAACTTCTCGGGCCTCCCGCGCGAGGCGGCGGCCCACCATCTGCTGCTGATGGGCAGCGGCATGCTGGTCGGATTTGTCGGCATTGCCTTCGGCGTCGCGCCGCTCGCCGCGCGCGGACTCGGCCCGCTGCGCCTGTTGCAGACAGGCATGGGAATCGGACTGCTGGCCACCTTGCTGATCGTGCTCGGCGCCGCACCGGGCGAACCCCTGTGGTTCATCTTCGGACTGGTCTTCTCGGTCGGCAATCTGGCCTATGCGCTGTTGCAGGGTCACTACAATCCTGCCCTGGCCGGACGCGTCAACACCGCACTGAACCTGATGGTCTTCGTCGGCGCCTTCTGCATCCAGTGGGGCTTCGGCGCCGCGGTGGACGCCCTGCAGGCCGGCGGCTACGCGCTGCGCGCTGCTTACCAGATCACTTTCGGCGGGCTGTTGGCGCTGCAGGTGGCAAGCTGGCTGTGGTTTCTGAGGAAAGCCTAGAACTCCAGCGGATCGACGTCAAGGTGCCAGCGTAGTCCGCCTGGCATTTTCAGTGCGTAGAGCTGTTCCATCCACTTCGCCAGAAAAGCCTGCAAGGCGGGGCGGCTGAGGGATTCGACCAGCAGCTGGCCGCGCTCCAGCGTCATCAGGCGCTGCAGGCGCATCGGCACCGGGTCGTAGAGCGTGACGCCGTCTGCCAGCGAATTTGGCAACATCGCGGCGGCTTCGCGCGCGGCGGCGAGGAAAGCCAGCGACTGCTCCATGCTGCGCGCCTCGGCACGCAGCATGGCCTGGAAGCTGAAGGGCGGGAAGCCGGCGATGCGGCGTTCGTCGAGCTGCGAACGGGCGAAGCGCACGTAGTCGTGATCGACCAGCGCCCGGTACAGCGGATGGTCGGGATACTCGGTCTGGATCAGCACCTCGCCGGGCAAATCGGCGCGACCACTGCGGCCGCCGACCTGCATGAGTTGCGCGAAGAGCCGTTCGGGGGCGCGGAAGTCGGCGGCGAATAGCGCGGCATCGGCGCCCACGGCGCCGACCAGCGTGAGCAGCGGAAAGTCGTGGCCCTTGGCCAGCATTTGCGTGCCGACCAGGATGTCGGCCTCGCCGGCATGGATGGTGGCGAGCAGCGCCTGCCATTTTTTCGGCGTGCTCGCCGAATCGCGGTCGATGCGCAGCACACGCGCCTCGGGAAAGCGGTCGACGAGCATGGTTTCGAGCCGCTGTGTGCCGCGCCCGAAAGGCAGCAGATCGACGTTGCCGCAGTCGGGACAGGCGCGCGGAATCTGCGCCTCGAAACCGCAGTGGTGGCAGCGCAGACGCTGGTCGGCCAGATGCAGCACCAGGTTGGCGGCGCAGCGCTGGCAGCGCGAGATCCAGCCGCAAGGCGGACAGGCCAGCACCGGCGCATAACCGCGCCGGTTGAGAAACACCAGGCTTTGCTCGCCTCGTTCCAGCCGCTGCTGCAGGCCGGTGAGCAGGGCGGCGGAAAGGCCTTCCTGCAGCTTCTCGCGCCGCGTGTCGACGATGCGCACCACGGGCATGGCTTCGGCCACGGCGCGCTCGGGCAGCTCGAGCAGGCGGTAGCGCCCGGTGCTGGCGTGATGGAAGGTCTCCAGCGAGGGCGTCGCCGAGCCGAGCACGATCGGGATGTTCAACTGATGGGCGCGCCAGACCGCGACATCGCGCGCCGAATAGCGCAGGCCTTCCTGCTGCTTGAAGGAGGCGTCGTGTTCTTCGTCGACGATGATCAGCTGCAGGCGCGGCATGGGCATGAACACGGCGAGCCGGGTGCCCAGCACGATCTCGGCGCGACCGGTCAGCGCCTCGATGAAGCCGCGGGCACGCGCCGCATCGGCCATGCCGCTGTTGGCGCAAACAATGTGCGCGCCGGGAAAGCGCGCCGCGACGCGGCCCTCGAGTTGCGGCGTCAGCGCGATCTCCGGCACCAGCATCAGCGCCTGGCCGCCGCTCGCCAGCACGGCATCGATGGCGCGCAGATAGACCTCCGTCTTGCCGCTGCCGGTGACGCCATGCAGCAGCATGGCGTGGAAACCAGCCGTGTCGAAAATGGCGGCCACTGCTGCTTGTTGTGCCGCCATCAGTTGCGGCAGCGCAGGCCTGGAGAGAGGTGGAACAGTTATATCCCCGGCGCCTGCGCCGGGGACGGTATCCCTTGCGGACGACGCCGGCGATGCGGCGATTTCCACCGCCGCCTTCTTGAGGCGCGGCAGCTTGCCGCGACGCAGCATCGGCGGCAGGGCGAAAGAGGTCACTTCGCCCAGCGGCGTCTGGTAGTAGCGCGCACAAAATTCGCACAGCGCCAGCCATTCGGCAGGCAAGGCAGGCATGTCGCGCAGAATCCCGGTGACCGCTTTCAGCTTCGCATCAGGATGTTCGCTCGCGGTGGCCACCTCAACGATAATCCCAGTGCGCGAACCCTTGCCGAATGGGACCGTCACCCTCCGACCGATATCACTTTCGTTAGAGTCCGGCGCGAGATAGTCGAACAGTCTCGGCAAAGGCAAATCGAGGGCGACACGAACGATGTTCATGTCAGCTCAGATGCTTGCCGATCAATGCTCGACAAATTCTTTGCATAAGCCCTCAAGCCTTTGCTGCAAAAGAAAAAATGGCTTACCCACAAATTCTGTGGATAACTTTGTGAGTAAGCGTCAGGGAACCCGCCTAAGTGGCCGTCCGGCAAAGCGATTGTCACCCCTGCGCAATATTTGAACAACATAATATCGTTCAAAAACAACAAGTTATGATCTTGCTGCAAAAATCCCCGAACAGATGGCGCAGTTTTCCATGCGTGACCCACTTCTGTGCATAAGTCAACAGCAGGAGGCATTTTTTCACCCCCTCGGCAAGCCTTGCCGGACGGCCTTTTTCACGGGAGCAAGCGGCTCGAACCGCACCCCCGTTGGCCGCTGCCAAATCAGTCTCGCGCGGACCCGCGCCGGCTGTGGCTGTGCACGGTGTCAACCAGAATCTTGACGTTCTCGGGCGGGGTAAATTGATTGATTCCGTGACCGAGATTGAAGACATGGCCACCGGAATTATTTCCGCCGGCGTCAGCGCCGAAACTGTCGAGCACGCGCCGCGTTTCCGCCGCAATCCTGTCCGGCGATGCGAACAAGGCCATCGGATCGAGATTGCCCTGCAATGCAACACGAGCGCCGACGCGCCGCCTTGCTTCGCCCAGATCGGTAGTCCAGTCGAGGCCGACCGCATCGCAGCCGATGTCGGCGATCGCCTCCAGCCATTGCCCGCCGCCCTTGGTGAACACGATGCAGGGGACGCGCTCGCCATCGTGGCTGCGCTTCAGGCCGCTCATGATGCGCTGCATGTAGTCCAGCGAGAACTCGCGGTAGGCCGCATGCGACAGGGCCCCGCCCCAGGAATCGAAAATCATGACGGCTTGCGCACCTGACTCGATCTGGGCGTTGAGGTAGTCGGTCACCGCCGTGGCCGTGACCGCCAGGATGTGGTGCAACAGATCGGGGCGGTCGTAGAGCATGGTCTTGACCGTGCGGTAATCGGTCGCCGAACCGGAGCCGCCTTCGACCATGTAGCAGGCCAGGGTCCACGGGCTGCCGGAAAAGCCGATCAGCGGCACCGCGCCGGCCAGCGCACGGCGAATCTCGACCACCGCATCCATCACGTAGCGCAGGTGTACGTTGGGGTCGGGAGCGGTCAGGTCGCGAATCGCCCATTCCTCGCGCAGCGGGCGTTCGAACTTCGGCCCCTCGCCTTCGACGAAATACAGGCCGAGACCCATCGCGTCGGGCACGGTCAGAATGTCGGAAAACAGGATGGCGGCGTCGAGCTCGAAGCGCGACAGCGGCTGCAGCGTCACCTCGCAGGCGAGCTGCGGGTTCTTGCACAGGTTGAGAAAGCTGCCGGCGCGGCGGCGTGTCTCGTTGTACTCGGGCAGGTAGCGGCCCGCCTGCCGCATCAGCCAGACGGGGGTGTACTCGACGGGTTCGCGCAGCAAGGCACGCAGAAAGGTGTCGTTCTTGGGGCGGGTCGAGGGTGACATGAGCGGCAATCCAGCGTGACAAAGACGCAATTATCGCACTAGCGTCGCCAGAAGGCCGGCGTCAGCACCACCAGCAGGGTGAAGATCTCCAGCCGGCCGAGCAGCATGGCGAAGGTGCAGACCCAGGTCTGGAAATCCGTCAGCACTTCATATGTGGTCGCCGGGCCGACCTGGTTCAGCCCCGGCCCGGTGTTGTTGATGCTGGCGACCACGGCCGAGAAGGCGGTGACGATGTCGAGGCCGCTGAATGACATCAGCAAGGTCAGCGTGGCGATGCTGGTCATGTACATGAAGCTGAAGGCCAGCACGGCGAACAGGATGTTGTGCGGCACCGGATTGCCGCCGATGCGCACCGGCCAGACGACATTCGGATGCATCGCGCGCAGCAATTCCCGATACACCTGCTTGTAAAGGATGATGGCGCGGATCATCTTGATGCCGCCGCCGGTGGAGCCGGCGCTGGTGACGAAGCTGCTGAGGAACAGCATCCACAGGGGAGCGAAGGCAGGCCACAGGTTGAAATCGACGCTGGCGAATCCCGTGGTGGTGGCGATCGACACCAGATTGAAGGCGCTGTGGCGCAAGGCCGTCAGGAAGTTCGGGTAGGTTCCCTGCGCCCACAGGTAGATGGCGATGCCGAGCACGCTGGCGAGGGTCACTGCGAGAAACCAGCGCGCCTCCGGATCGCGCAGATACGGCTGAAACGAATGTCCGTGGAGGGCGAGAAACATGGTCGCGAAGTTCATTCCGGCGAGGAGCATGAAGACGATGACGACGGCCTCGATGGCCGGCGAATTCCAGTAGCCGAAACTCGCGTCATGGCTGGAAAATCCGCCCAGCCCCATGGTGGTGAAGGCATGCATCACCGCGTCGAACCAGCTCATGCCGGCCCAGCGCAGACTGAGAATGCACAGCACCGTCACACCCGCATAGACGGCCCAGAGCCCCTTGGCGGTCTGCGTCATGCGCGGCGTCAACTGCGAATCCTTCATGGGTCCCGGCGTCTCGGCCTTGAACATCTGCCGGCCGCCGATGCCCAGCAAGGGCAGGATGGCCACGGCCAGCACGATCAGGCCCATGCCGCCGAGCCAGACCATCATGCCGCGCCACAGATTGATCGACGGCGGCAGTTTGTCGAGCCCCGACAACACCGTTGAACCTGTAGTGGTGAGCCCCGACATCGCCTCGAAGTAGGCGTCGGTGAAGGACACGCCGAGTTGCAAGATCAGCGGCAGTCCTGCGAACACCGGCAGCAGCGACCAGACCATGACCACCATGAGAAAGCCGTCGCGCACCTTGAGCTCGCGCTTCTCGTGGCGCGCCGCCCACCACAGCGCCGCGCCGGTGCCGAATGTCAGCAGGAAGGCCTCGTCGTAGGCCGACTGGGCGCCGTCGCGCAGCGACCAGGAAACGATCAGCGGCACCAGCATGGCGAGCGCAAAGCCCATCAGCAGCACGCCGAAGACGCGAACCACCGGGTAATAGCGTTCCATGATCAGTCGTTCAGAAGAAATTGACGCCGACCTGGAACAGCTTTTCCACCTGCGGTATCTGCGCCTTGCGCGTGCAGAACACCACGACATGATCGTCGGCCTCGATCGCCGTGTCGTGATGGGGAATGATGACCTCGTCTCCTGCGACGGTGACCGGAAAGCCGTCCTGCAACACGGTTTTCGGCGGGCCCTTGCGCAGGATGGCGCCGATGTGCGCTCCCTTGATCACGGGCAGTTCCTCGATGCGGCGACCGACCACCTTCGAGTTGTTGCGGTCGCCATGGACGATCAACTCCAGTGCCTCGGCCGCGCCGCGCCGCAGGCTGTGTACCCGCGCCACGTCGCCGTGGCGAACGAACGCCAGCAGCGAACCAATCGAAACCTGCGCCGGCGAGAGGCCGATGTCGATCGGCCCGCCCTGCACCATGTCTGCATAGGCGCGGCGGTTGATCAGCGCCAGCACGCGCTTGCAGCCGAGACGCTTGGCCAGCGACGCGGCCATGATGTTGTCCTCGTCATCGTTGGTCAGGGCGAGGAACATGTCCATTTCGTCGATGTTTTCCTGTGCCAGCACTTTCTCGTCGGTCGCTTCGCCGCAGAGCACCAGGGTATCCCGGAAGCGCGTGGCGATCAGCTCGGCGCGACGCGCATCGCACTCGATCACCTTGACCTGGTGCTGCTTCTCCAGCGCCGCGGCGACGCGCGCCCCGATATTGCCGCCGCCGGCGATCATGATGCGCTTCACCGGCTCCTGCATGCGCCGCAGCTCAAGCAGCACGGGCCGGATGTGTTCCGTGGCGGCGAGCAGAAACACCTCGTCGCCGGCTTCGATTATGGTTTTCCCGGTGGGGTCGACCGGCTGATGCTCGCGGAAGATCGCCACGATGCGGGCATCGACTTCCGGCGGCAGGTGTTCGCGCATGGACTGTATCTGCTTGCCGACCAGCAAGCCGCCTTCATAGGCGCGCACGCAAACCAGCGTCGCCTTGCCATCGGCAAATTCGAGCACCTGCAGCGCCTCGGGGAATGCCACCAGGCGGGAGATGTAGTCGGTGACGTCCTGCTCCGGACACATGGCATGGTTGACCGCGAACATGTCGTCGGCCAGCAGGGCCTGATCGGCGATGAAATCAACCCCGCGCAGGCGCGCGATGCGGGTCGGCACGTTGAACATGTTCTGCGCGATCTTGCAGGCGACCAGGTTGGTCTGGTCCGACTGCGTCACCGCCACCAGCATTTCGGCATCCTCGATGCCGGCGCTCCTGAGCACCGACGGGAGCGCCGCATTGCCGGTTACGGTGCGCACGTCGAGACGATCCGCCAGTTGCACGAGGCTGAGGCTGTTCTGGTCGACCACCGTGACATCGTTGGTTTCCGAGGCCAGCGCCTCTGCGACGGAGGCGCCGACCTGGCCGGCGCCGAGGATGACGATCCGCATCAGCGCAGTCCGAGGTCTTTGAGCTTGCGATACAGATGCGTGCGCTCCAGCCCGGTCTTTTCCGCCAGCCGCGTCATGTTGCCGCCGTCCTTGGCCAGGTGGTAGGCGAAATACATGCGCTCGAAGGCTTCGCGCGCCTCGCGCAGGGGCAGCTCGATGACTTCCGGCGCCAGGCCCGCCGGCACGAGGTTCGGTTCGCCGGCCGGCGCCAGCAGTTGCAGCGCTTCTTCTTCGCCGATTTCCTCGCCCAGACTGGCCAGCGCCAGCGACTTCACCGCGCCCTTGAGCTCGGCGTAGCCGCCGCTCCAGACATGCTGGCGCAAGGCGTTGAGGGCGGCGCTGGAAAACCGCCGCAGCGGAATCTCGTCGCTTTCCATCAACTGCGTCAGCAGATGCGCCGCAATGTCCGGCACTTCGTCCTTCAGTTCGGCTAGGCTGGGCACGCCCAGCCCCGTTTCGAACAGCCGCGCCAGCGCCGCCTCCTCCCAGCCCAGGGCGACCAGCTCCGCGCTGCTGTGCGTGGTCGCCGCCACCAGGCGCAGGCTGTAACGGTCGAGGCGATCGGCAGCGAACAACAGGTTCTTCTGCTGCAGCCGCGTCAGGCGCGCCAGCTCCTCGCACCACAGCACGCCGCCGGCGACACGCTGCAGCACCTCGACGCTGAGGGGGTTCGAATCGTGAGCCAGATCGACCCAGGGCTTCCCGGGAACCTGTGCCGTGCGCGCCACCAGTTCGACAATGCCGCCGGGCGCGGCACGCAGCACCAGCAGCGGACTCTTTGCCAGCACCTGGTCCAGCCGGCGCTTGAGGTCGCGCAGCGGGCCCGGGCGCGCAAACGCGCCCAGCGACAAACCGCCGCCGACATGACGCGCGCTGCGCTCGAGCGCCTTCTTCACCGCCGCCAGCAGCTTCTGCATGCCGATCGGCTTTTCCAGGAAATCCAGCGCGCCGATCCGCGTCGCCTCCACCGCGGTGTCGATCGTGGCGTGGCCCGACATCATCACCACCGGCATGTTGAGCTGGCCGTTGCCGGCCCATTCCTTCAGCAGCGTAATGCCGTCGGTATCGGGCATCCAGATGTCGAGCAAAACCATGTCGGGTCGTCCGGCCTCGCGCGCCATCCTCGCCGCCCCGGCGTTTTCCGCGAGCTGAACGTCGTGACCTTCGTCGCGCAAAATCTCCGAGAGCAGTTCGCGTATCCCGATTTCGTCGTCGACCACCAGTATCTTCGGCATTTCCCTAAACTCCCTTTGCCGCATCCGGCGTTGCCAGCGGCAGCCAGATGCTTACCTCACCGCCATGATTGTTCGCCAGGCGAATCTCGCCGCCATGGTCATCCACTATCTTCTTCACGATCGCCAGCCCCAGCCCGGTGCCCTTCGACTTGGTGGTGACATAGGGCTCGAAGGCGCGCGAAAGAATCTGCGCCGGAAATCCCGGGCCGTTGTCAGCCACCGTGAGCCGCGCGCGCGATCCTTCCTGCGTCGCGGCGATCGTGATGCGCGCATCCGCCGTGTCGGCAAGCGCATCCTGCGCGTTGGTCAGCACGTTGTGCAACACCTGACGCAACTGGTTGGCGTCGGCCAGCACCGGCGGCAGGGGTGCAGAAGTCGGCGCTGGCTCGCTCTGCGTACCTGGGACTCCGCTTCGCGGGCAGGTAACGGCGATGACGGCCTGCGAATTCTCATAGAGGCCGAGGACTTCGCCGAGCAGGCCCTGCAGATCGACCGCGGCGAGCTGCGGCAGCGGTGTGCGCGCGTAATCGCGAAAATCGTTGACCATGTTCTTCATCGCTTCGACCTGATTGACGATGGTCTGCGTCGCACGATCCAGCAACTCCCGCGAGGCGCCCGTCAACTGGTCGGCCAGCTTGAGTTGCAGCCGCTCGGCGGAAAGCTGGATCGGCGTCAGCGGATTCTTGATTTCGTGCGCAAGTCGCTGCGCCACCTCGCCCCATGCCGCGGAGCGCTGCGCGGCGATCAGCCGCGTGATGTCGTCGAACACCACCACATAGCCGCCGCCGCCCGCTGCCGGCAGCGCCGTGCCGCGCACCAGCAAGGCCTGCGGCATGCCGTCCGGACGCACGATTTCAAGCTGTTCCTGCCATTCGTCGCCGCGTTGCGCGAAACCGCCCAGAATGGCCCCGGCCAGCGTCTCGTGGTGCGGCCAGTCCTGCAGGCGCGTCTGTTCGAAGCCATTCAAATCGTCTCCGAGAATCGCCAGCGCGCCGCGATTCGCCGCCCGCAGGCGAAAGCGCAGGTCGAAAGCCAGCACGCCGGCCGACAGGTTCGCCAGCACGGATTCCAGATAGGCCTGCGCGGCCTCCATCTCCTGGCGATGATGCTCGGCCTGCGCGCGCGCCTCGCTCAACTGATGCGTCATGCTGTTGAAGGAATGCGTCAGCACGCCCAGTTCATCGGATGCTTCCACCGTCGCGCGCGGCGTGTAGTCGCCGCTTGCCACCGCCTGCGTGCCTTCGGCCAGGATCAGCAGCGGGCGCGCCAGGCGCTCGGCGAGAAAGAAAGCCAGCGCGATCGCGGCGAACAACGCGAGCAGCAAGGCCAGCGTCAGGGTCAGGGTGTAGATGCGCTTGAGGCCCGTGCGCCCGAGTTGCAGTTCCTGATAGTCGCGGTGCGCCGCCTCGACGTTTTCGGCGCTCTTCGCAATCGAGGCGGGCACCGCCAGCGTCAATTGCAGGATCTGCGGATCGAGATTGATGCTGCTGCTGCTCACCGGCGCCAATGCACGCAGCATCAAGCCGCCGCCCTCGCCGTCGCCGATCATTGCCAGCCCGCGCCCGCTGCGCGCCGCACGCAGCTGGCTGGGCGCCGGCACCGAAGGCACCAGACTACGCAGCTCCCCCGAACTGCTGCCGAGCACCTGACCGGACAGCGTCAGCAGCGTCGCGGTCTGGGCGCCGGTCTGTTCGCGCAGCCGGTTCAGCCGGCTCGGGCTGACGAAGCCGCCATCCCCCAGATCCAGCGCCGCATCGCGGGCCTTGGCCAGCAATTCGGCCTGCAGGGTGTCGAGTACGCTGCGGCCGAGATTGAGGCCACCTTCCAGCGCGGCATCGACGCGCACGTCGAACCACGAGTCGATGCTCTTCACCGCAAACTGCATCGAAACGCCGTATACCAGCGCGCCGGGCAGCACCGCCATCAGGGACAGCATCAGCAACAGGCGGAATTTGAGGCGCGAGCCGAATACCCCGCTTCGAAAATCGCGGCGCAGACGACTCAGTTGAAGTCCGACCAGCACCAGCAGCGCGACCGCGGCGACGCCATTGATCGCCAGCAGCCAGGGATAGTTCTCGGCAAACAGCGCCGTATTGGCCGACGCCGATGCGAGCAGGAACAGCATGATCGCGCCGAGCGCTGCAAATACAGCAAGCGCTACCCTCATGGCGCCACCGCGGGGGCCACGAATTGCCAGCGCAGGACTTTTGCCTCGACGTGCAAGGCGCTATCGGTAATCGCATCGACCTGGAAGGGCTTGGGCAGCTGGCTGCGGTCGAGCGCCAGACGCACGGCCGCCTCGTAGGATTCTCCGGGTTTGACGATGTCCTTGTCCACCACCGGAAGCGCCGCGATGCGGCCGACCACGCGCAGCGCCTCGGCCAGGCTGCCGAAGTTCTGGTGCAGGTTGCCGGTGGATAGCCGGTACTGGCGCATCAGGCTGCTGTAGGCCAGCTTGTAGGTCAGGGTGCGAGTGGCGATATGTTCATTGACCCAGTACTTGCGGTTGCGCTCGAGCACGAACTCGAGGTTGAAGTAGAGCGGAACGCCCCGCGCCACGGCATCTTCCAGCCGGTTGCCAAGGTCGATCGCAAACTCGGCGGAAAGCGCGTAGCCGTCCTCGTTCGGAGTCAGCGCCGCGCGCTTCGGCTCGATGCGGCCGGCCTGTGCCGCGACTGCCGTCAGCAACAGCAGCGCCAGCACCAGTGTCGGCAACCCGACTTCAATCCTTTTGCAGCAGCGCGTAATAAAAGCCGTCATGTTCGGCATCGGGCAAGAGTTGCAGTTGTGGATCGCGGGTTGTTGCACGGGTTGTCGTACATTGTGCCGGCAGGCAACGCGCATCGGCATGGCGGCCGATGAAGGCTTCTACCTGACGGGCATTCTCCTCCCCAAAAACCGAGCAGGTGGCATAAAGCATTTTGCCACCGGGGACGAGAGTTCGCCACAGGGCGTCGACAATTGTCCTTTGCGTCGCGGCGAATCCGGCGATGTCCGACTCGCGCCGCAGCCATTTTGCGTCGGGGTGGCGACGCACCACGCCGGAGGCCGAGCAGGGAACATCGGCCAGGATGCGGTCATAGGGACGGCCATCCCACCAGGGTTCGACGGCGCGCGCATCGCCCACTTTCACCTTGGCCGCAAGGCCCAGCCGATCCAGATTTCCGCTAATGCGGGCCGCGCGCAAGGGGTCGGCATCGAGCGCAGTGAGATCGAGCTGCGCCGTTTCCAGCAGGTGCGCAGCCTTGCCGCCGGGCGCCGCGCAGGCATCCAGCACGCGCATGCCGTCATGTACGTCGAGCAGGCCCGCTGCGGCCTGCGCACCCCAGTCCTGCACCGAGCACCGGCCGGCGTCAAATCCCGGGATGCGCTCCACCGGCACCGGCTTGTCGAGCAGGATGGCGCTGGCGTCGAGCGAGCGAGCAGCAATTCCGACGGCATCGAGCTGCTGCAGAAAGTCGGCGCTGGTGGTACGGCGGCGATTGACCCGCAAACACAGCGGCGGATGGGTATTGCCCGCGGCGAGGATGCTTTCCCAATGTGTCGGATGGTCCTGCCGGAGGCGCGCGATCCACCACGCCGGATGCTGCCAGCGAGCCACCGGATCGGCCGCAGCGAGTGCCAGCAGCTCTTCACGCCGACGCAGGAAGTTGCGCAGCACGCCATTGACCAAACCCTTGAACTGGCCGCGGGCGAGTCGCGCCGCCGCGGTCACCGCCTGATCGACGATGGTATGCGCCTCCTCCGGCCGTGCTTCGAGGCGCGCCAGCGCGACCAGCAGCAGGCCGTGTGCCGCCGGGTCCTTGACCGGGCGATCGAGCAACTGACCGAGCACAAAATCGCCGCGGCCGTAAGCGCGCAGCGTGGCATAGGCCAGATCCATGGTCGCTGCACGCAGTGGCCCGGACAGCGCGGCGCGCGTCAGCGCAACATCGAAATTGCGCCCGGCGAGCACTGCGGCAATCAGTCCGGCCGCCGCGTGCAAGGCCTCGGCCAGGGGAGGGAGCATCTGCATCGCCCAAGAATACCAGCCGGATCGATGCCGGGTCGATTGATGCACGAACAATCGCGTCCGCTACACTTCGTCCGTCCGTCTCCCATACCTGCGTTCATGACCCCCGCCACCGAGATCCCCCACAGCCTGTCGGAAGATATCCAGGCGCTGCTCGTCGCGCCGCTCTTCGTCGCCTTCGCGGTGCTGCTGTTTCGTCAGGCAGGTTTGCTCACGGGCGGCACGGTCGGTCTCGCCTTCCTGATCCACTACGCCGGCGGCTGGCCGATGGGCGTCGTCGTCTTCGCGGTCAACCTGCCCTTCTACGTGTTCGCCGTGCGCGCCATGGGCTGGGAATTTGCGGTCAAGACCTTCATTGCGGTGAGCCTGCTGGCCATTTATACGGAGGCGCTGCCGGCGCTGATTTCGATTCAAAGCGTGAACCCACTGTTTGCCGCCGTCATGGGCGGCTTCCTGATCGGCGTCGGCCTGCTGATCCTGATCCGGCACAAGGCCAGCCTCGGCGGGCTCGGCGTGATGGCGATCTATCTGCAGAAGCGCAAGGGCTGGCCGGCCGGCAAGGTGCAGATGGCCGCCGACTGCGTCATCGTCGGCGCCGCGCTGCTGGTGCGCGATCCGCTCAGCGTCGGCCTGTCGATCATCGGTGCCGTGGCACTCAATCTGGTGATCGCCGTCAATCACAAGGAGGGTCGCTATGTGGGGGTATGAATCGGCACCGATGCGTTTCATGGCTCTGTTCGCGTCGATGCTCGCTCTGCCCGCCCTGGCCGCCGAGCCCGCTCCCTCGCCGCAGAGCGACGATCCGCTGATCGCGGCGGCGCTCCGCTACGAGAATGGGCTGGGAATCGCCAGGAATCCCGGCCGGGCCGCCGAAATGTATTGTGCTGCCGCCTATGAAGGCAATGCCGATGCCGCCTATCGGCTGGGCTGGATGTACGCCCAGGGCGACGGCATCGCGCGTGACGAGGGCCACGCGGTGGCGCTGCTGCAGCACGCGGCTGCCCTGGGTCACCGCTCCGCGCTGCAAATGCTGGAAGGCATGCCGGGCCGCGAGGGACGCCTGCCGCTGTGCCTGACGCTTGCGCCGCCTCCCGCCGTCACGGTGCAAGCCGCTGCGGACAGCGAACCGCTTGTGCAAGAAAAGCCGGAAACCGCGCGAGCCGCGCCAGCCGCGATCATCGTGCCGGCCGTCGCCGGCACGAGGGCGACGGCGGCTCATGCGCCAGACGTGGCGCCATCCGTCAGCGACCAGATCGCTTTCGCCATCGCGCGCTGGGCCAACGCGTGGTCGACTCGGGAGGTCGATCGCTATCTCGCTGCCTACGCTCCTGACTTCCAGCCGCCGCGTGGCGAGTCCCGGCAACAATGGGAGCGACAAAGACGCGCGCGCATCACGGCAAGGGCGTGGATCGAGATCAGGATTCGCGACCTGGCAGTCGCCGTCGAAGGCGATCAGGCGAAGGTGCGCTTCGTGCAGGACTATCGCTCTGACAAGGGCCGCGAAAGCGCCATGAAAACCCTGACGCTGGTGAAGTCGGAACGGACCTGGCTGATCCGGCAAGAACAGAGCAAAGCCATGAAGCCATCGACGATCGCTCGATGACCCCGCAAGCGGTCCACCCGGTCAATCCGGCCGCATGGGATTCCCGTGCAGAAAGTCGGCGCTGGTGAGACGGCGACCGCCGGACTTTTGCAGTTCGGTGAGGCGCAGGGCCCCTTCGCCACAGGCCACCACAATACCGCTGGCATCCGCCGCCAGCACTTGGCCGGGCCGGCCGCTGGCGGCAAGCACTTCGCCGCGCCAGGCTTTGACCGGTTCGCCGGCCAGCGTCGCCACAGCGCCGGGAAAAGGATTGAAGGCACGCAGTTTGCGCGCAAGGACCTCGGCCGGCTGGTTCCAGTCCAGCCTGGCCTCGGCCTTGTCGATCTTTGCCGCATAGGTCACGCCGATGTCGGGCTGCGGCACGGCGACCAACTCGTCGAAGCGCGCCAGCGCCGCGACCACGAGTTTGCCGCCGAGTTGGGCAAGACGGTCATGCAGGCTGCCGGTGGTGTCCTGCGCGTCGATATCGATGGCTTCCGACAGCAGCATCGGGCCGGTGTCGAGCCCGGCTTCCATTTTCATGATCGTGATGCCGGTTTGCGCATCGCCCGCTTCGATGGCGCGATGAATCGGCGCCGCACCGCGCCAGCGTGGCAGCAGCGAGGCATGGATGTTGATGCAGCCGCGGCGCGGCAGGTCGAGCACGGCCTGCGGCAGGATCAGGCCGTAGGCGGCCACCACCATGAGTTCGGCACCGCCATCGACGCAGGAAGCGCGGATCGGCTCATGCGTCGACGGATCCTTGAGGCGCTCGGGCTGAAACACCGGGATGCCGTGGGCCAGCGCCACTTTCTTGACGGCCGACGCCTGCAGCACCATGCCGCGCCCGGCAGGACGGTCGGGCTGGGTCAGTACCAGCATGACCTGATGCCCGGCCGCGAGCAGCGCTTCCAGCGCCCGTGCCGCGAACTCGGGCGTCCCGGCGAAAACAATTTTCATTTAACGTGAAACACCTTGTTCGGAGTCCCTTGTGATCAATGCGCGCAGCGCGCCGTTCTAGTAACCCCCCGCGAGGGGGGAAGGGGGGCGGGTGAATAATTGGCTTTTAGTTACGGCCGCTGCGCTTAACGCCGATGATACCGGCGTTAGCCTCCACTGAAACTTCGTTTTCGCGTGCTTCAACTTCTGCGGCTTGCGCTCGGTGCCATGAGCGTTAGAAGGTTTCGCGCGCCTGTTTGACCAGCTTGCTCTTGATCCGCGTCTGCTTGAGGCGCGAGAGGTATTCGACGAAGACCTTGCCTTCCAGATGGTCCATTTCGTGCTGGATGCATACTGCGAGCAGGTCGTCGGCCTCCAGCTCGAAGGGCTTGCCATCCAGTCCCAGGGCACGCACCCTGACATGGCTGGCGCGCTTGACCGTCTCGTAGATGCCGGGCACTGACAGGCAGCCTTCCTCGCCTTCGCATTCGCCCGATTTCTCCAGCAGTTCGGGATTGATGAAGGTCTGTAGCTGCGACTTGTCTTCCGAGATATCGATCACGATCAGGCGCACGTGCTGGTCCACCTGCGAGGCCGCGAGGCCGATTCCCGGCGCGGCATACATGGTTTCGGCCATGTCGGCAGCAAGCCGGCGGATGCGCGCATCCACCTCGGCGACGGGGGCGGCCTTCTTGTGCAGCCGCGAATCGGGGTAACGCAAAATCGGCAATAGGGCCATGAAACCGCTCTTGAAAGAATTGATGCTGGGGGAATTGTCGGGCAGAATCGGCGGATACTCGGGTGGTTCGCCATCCACATAGACACTCGGCCAGGAGATCACGCCATGCGTCGCATTATATCTGCGCTGCTCATCACCATTTCAACCACTGTGGCATTCGCACAGGGAGTCAAACCGCTGGAGCTGGCCGACGGCGCGCCCGACCGGCACATCGTGACGGCCGGCGACACCCTGTGGGGAATCTCCGCCAAGTTTCTCAAGGATCCCTACCGCTGGGGCGAACTGTGGAAGATGAATGCGGAAGAAGTCAAAAACCCGCACCGCATCTATCCGGGCCAGGTCCTCGTGCTCGACCGGAGCGGCGCCCAGCCCCGGCTCAAGCTGGCAACGGTGACCGAACCGCGACGCGAGTACGTCGAGCCGCTGAGGAAGGGCATCCCTTCCATCGAGCCGCAGGTCATCGAGCCCTTCCTCAGCGAGCCGCGGGTGCTCGACGTCAACGGACTCGCTGCCGCGCCGCGCGTGGTCGCCCTGCAGAGCGACCGCGTGATCGCCGGCGCCGGCGACACCGTCTATACCACCGAAGTCACCACCCCGAGCAAATCCTGGCAGCTGTTCCGCGCCGGCAAGCCGCTGCTCGACCCGGACACGAAGGAAACGCTGGGGTACGAAGCGGTGTTCCTCGGTACCGCGCGCATGACCCAGGGTGGCAACCCATCGAGCTTCCTGATCCTGACCTCGAAGCAGGAAATTTCCCGTGACGACCGCCTGCTGATCGCGCCGCGCCAGGATGTGGTGAATTACATTCCGCATGCACCGGCCAAGATGATCCAGGCCAAGGTGCTCTCCATTTACAGTGGAGTGAACTTCGGCGGCCCGCTGTCGGTCATCACACTCAATCGAGGCAAGGCGGACGGGCTGGAACCTGGGCACGTACTGGCCGCCGATCTTGCCGGCGCCGCGGTCAGCAATCGCTACGAGGGCACGAAGACCGATTACCGGCTGCCTGACGCCCGCAACGGCCTGCTGTTCGTTTTCCGCGTGTTCGACCGCGTCTCCTACGCCCTGGTGATGAACGCGACGCATCCGGTGGTGGTCGGCGATACCGTCCGCACTCCTTAAGGCCAGGCCATGACGGCGGACCGCCTCGAACTTGCTTCCTGGCTCCGTCTCACGCTGATACCCGGCGTCGGCGGTGAAACCCGGCGCGCGCTGCTCAAGACCTTCGGTCTGCCGCAGGCGATTTTCGAGGCGGGGCCGCTGGCCCTTTCCGCCTTCATCGACCCGGCGCTGGCCGAGCGCCTGCTGAGCCATGAATGCACGGCCGAGATCGAAGCGGCACTGGACTGGGCGGCCCAGCCCGGCAATCGGCTGCTGACCCTGGGCGATGCCGACTACCCGCAAAGCCTGCTGACTTCCGACGATCCACCGCTGCTGCTCTACGCCAAGGGCGACACCGCAATCCTCAATCACCCGATGCTGGCCGTGGTCGGCAGCCGCAACGCGACCGCTCAGGGCGTGCGCGATGCCGAGGCCTTCGCCCAAGCGCTGGGCAATGCCGGGCTGAGCATCGTCAGCGGTCTGGCGCTGGGCATCGATGCCGCAGCCCATCGCGGCGCGCTGACGACGGCGGCGGGCACGGTGGCGGTAATCGGCACCGGCGCCGACCGCCTCTACCCGGCACGCAACGAAGCGCTGGCGCGCGCCATAGCCGAAAAGGGTGTCGTCTTGAGCGAGTTCCCGCTCGGCACGCCGGCGCTGGGGTCGAATTTTCCGCGCCGCAACCGCATCATCGCAGGCTTGGGCCTGGGTTGCCTGGTGGTCGAAGCGGCGCTGCGCAGCGGCTCGCTGATCACTGCCCGCCTGGCCGCGGAATCGGGGCGCGAAGTGTTTGCGATTCCGGGTTCGATCCACTCGCCACTGTCGCGCGGCTGCCATCAGCTGATTCGCCAGGGCGCAAAACTGGTCGAATCGGCGCAGGACATCCTCGAAGAATTGCGCTGGGAAGCGTCCCCTGCCGCGGGCGCCACCCGCAACCAAACCTCCGCAGGGTCCACTGATGGCGAACAGCAAGTGCTCGCTCTTCTGGGCGACGCTCCCTGCTCGCTCGACACGCTTTCTGCGCGCAGCGGCTTGACGCCCGCCGACCTTCTTGCCATGCTCCTGCCCATGGAACTCGCCGGCCGCGTAGCCCAATTGCCCGGCGGCCTCTACCAAAGACTGCATTGACAATCATGATCGATATCCTCGTGTACCTGTTCGAAAACTACCTGCCCGATGCCTGCCCGGAACCTGAGGTGCTGGCCAAAAAGCTTTCGGCGGCGGGTTTCGGCCGCGACGACATCACCGCAGCGCTGTCGTGGCTCGACGGTCTCGCCGGCGAGGAGGGTGGGCGCTGCCGCAACCCGGCGCTCGCCGGCTCCATAAGAATCTACGACGAGGAAGAACAGGAAAGGCTGCCGGCCGCCTGCCGCGGCTTCATCAGCTTTCTGGAACAGCACGATGCCGTCGATGCCCCGCTGCGCGAAGCTATCATCGGGCGCGCTTTGGCCCTGCCGGACGCCGAGGTCAGCCTCGACCGGCTCAAGGTGATCGTGCTCGCCGTAATCTGGCGCTACCGCCACGAAGTCGACGCCCTGATCCTCGAGGAACTGCTTGCCGAGGACAGCGAGGACGAGGATTTCGGCACCGGCGGCGACGTCGCGCGTATCCTGCTGAATTAAGCCCCCGCTTGCCTAATTGAGAGAGGCGCGCTTATGATGCGCCGCTCCCGACCCGGTATTGCCTCCCGGTATTGCCCAAACAAACAATGACAAAGCAACTGATCATCGCCGAGAAACCTTCTGTCGCCCAGGACATTGCCAAGGCGCTGGGCGGCTTCACCAAGACCGGCGACTACTTCGAGAGCGACGACTATGTGTTGTCCTCGGCCATCGGCCATCTGCTGGAACTGACCGTGCCGGAGGAATACGACGTCAAGCGCGGCAAGTGGAGTTTCACCCATCTGCCGATGATTCCGCCGCATTTCGCGCTGAATCCGATCGAGAGGACGCAGGAACGCCTGCGCCTGCTGACGCGCCTGATCAAGCGCAAGGACGTCACCGGCCTGGTCAATGCCTGTGACGCCGGACGCGAGGGCGAACTGATTTTCCGCTACGTGGCGCAGCATGCCCTGGGTACCAAACAGAAGCCGGTGCGCCGCCTCTGGCTGCAATCGATGACCGCCACGGCAATCCGCGACGGCTTCGCCCATCTGCGTACCGACCAGGAAATGCTGCCGCTGGCCGACGCCGCGCGCTGCCGGTCGGAAGCCGACTGGCTGATCGGCATCAACGGCACGCGCGCCATGACCGCCTTCAACTCGAAGGAAGGCGGCTTCTACAAGACGCCGGTGGGTCGCGTGCAGACGCCGACCTTGGCCATCATGGTCGAACGCGAAAGCCGCATCCGCTCCTTCGTCTCGCGCGACTACTGGGAAGTCGAGGGCGAATTCCAGTGCGTCGCCGGCACCTATCGCGGTCGCTGGTTCGATGAGAAATTCAAGAAAGCCGATGATGAACATGCGCGCGCCGAGCGCCTGTGGGACAAGGCGAAGGCCGACGCGCTGCGCAAGAAGTGCCTCGGCCAGCACGGCACGGTGGAAGAGGAAAGCAAGCCCAAGACCGAAGCCTGCCCGATGCTCTACGACCTCACCTCGCTGCAGCGCGAGGCCAACGGCCGCTTCGGCTTCAGCGCCAAGAACACGTTGGGCATCGCCCAGGCGCTGTACGAAAAGCACAAGGCGCTGACCTACCCGCGGACCGACAGCCGCCACCTGCCCGAGGACTATATCGGCACGGTCAAGGAAACCCTTGCCAACATGGCCGGCACACCCTACGCGGCCTTTGCCGGATCGATCATCAAGAACGGCTGGGTGCATCCGAACAAGCGCATTTTCAACAATGCCAAGGTCTCGGACCACTTCGCCATCATTCCCACCGGCGCCGCGCCGAAGAGCCTTTCCGAGCCCGAACAGAAGATCTACGACCTGGTCACCAAGCGCTTCCTCGCCATCTTCTATCCGTCCGCCGAGTACAACATCACCACCCGCATCACCCGCATCGAGCAGGAAGCCTTCAAGACCGAAGGCAAGGTGCTGGTGACGCCGGGCTGGCTGGCGGTGTATGGCAAGGAATCGCAGGAGACGCGCGAAGAAGCCGGCGAGAACCTGAATCTGCCGCCGCTGGAAAAGAACGAACGGGTCTGGGCCAAGGATGTGGAGGTCAAAGGCAAGGCGACCCAGCCGCCGCCGCGTTTCACGGAAGCCACGCTGCTCACCGCGATGGAAGGCGCCGGCAAGCTGATCGAGGACGAGGAGCTGCGCGAAGCCATGGCCGAGCGCGGCCTCGGCACGCCGGCGACGCGCGCCGCCACCATCGAGGGCCTGCTGGCCGAGGAATACCTGCATCGCAACGGCCGCGAACTGCAGCCGACCGCCAAGGCCTTCTCGCTGCTGTTCGCACTGGAGAACCTTGGCGTCGACGAAATCCGCTCGCCCGAACTGACCGGCGAATGGGAATACAAGCTCAAGGAAATGGAACACGGTCGACTCGGTCGCGACGAGTTCATGAACCACATCATGGACAAGACGCGCGAGATGGTCGAGCGCATCAAGACCGGCGAACTGCCGGAAGCCGCCTTCTCGACGCTGAAGACACCCTGCCCGCGCTGCGGCGGAGTGATCCAGGAGAACTACAAGAAGTTCCAGTGCAAGTCCTGCGACTACAGCCTGTGGAAGATCGTCGCCAGCCGGCAATGGGAGCCGGAGGAAATGGACGAGTTGCTGACCAAGCGCGTGATCGGCCCTCTGCAGGGCTTCCGCAGCAAGATGGGGCGCCCCTTCGCGGCGATGATCAAGCTCAAGGAAGACCACACGCCGGAGTTCGATTTCGGCCAGTCCGACGCCGACGCCGATGCCGAGGAAGTGGATTTCTCGACCCAGGAAGCGCTGGGCGCCTGCCCCAAATGCGGCGGCCGCGTCTTCGAGCACGGCATGGCCTATGTTTGCGAAAAAGCCGTAGGCGCCGGAAAGACCTGCGATTTCCGCTCCGGCAAGGTGATCCTGCAGCAGGAGGTCGCGCGCGGCGACATGCAGAAGCTGCTGGCCACGGGCAGGACCGACCTGCTCAAGGGTTTCATCTCCAACAAGACGCGGCGCAAGTTCTCCGCCTACCTGGTGCGCGATCCGGCCAGCGGCAAGGTCGGCTTCGAATTCGAACCCAGGACCCCAAAAGCAGCGCCCAAGGCCGGCGCCAAACCCGCCGCCAAGTCTGCGCCAAAGGTCGGCGCTGGCGATACGGCAATAGACGCCGCGGTCAAGAAGCCAGCAGTAAAAAAAGCGCCCGCGAAGAAGACCGGGACCAAAAAGCCCGCGGCAAGGAAACCGGCGACCAAGCCCGCGGCTAAAAAACCGGTAGCCAAGAAGGCCGAATGACGCACGCGGCGCCCGTCACCCGCGCCGTCCTCGACTTCTGGTTCCTGCCGCGGGACCACCCCGCCCACGGGCGAGCACGCCCCGAGTGGTTCCGCAAGGACGACAGCTTCGATGCTGCGATCCGCGAACGCTTCGACGCGAATGTCGAAACCGCACTGCGCAGCACTCACGATGACGGGTCCGACGAGGAACTGCTGGCGCGCATCCTGCTGCTCGACCAATTCACCCGTAATATTTTCCGCGGCACCCCGCGCGCCTTTGCCGGCGACGCACAGGCCCATCGGCTGGCCGAGACGCTGGTGGCTGCCGGCCGCGACAAGAACCTGTCGCCCTGCCAGCGCTGGTTTGTCTACCTGCCCTTCGAGCACAGGGAGTCGCTGCTCGACCAGGAGCGCTCGGTGGCACTTTTCGCCGGCCTGCGCCGCGAAATGCAGAACGAGACTTTCGACAGCGCCTACGACTACGCCCTGCGGCATCGCGAGGTGGTCGCCCGCTTCGGACGCTTTCCCCACCGCAATGCCATCCTCGGCCGTGCATCGACGCCCGAGGAAGTCGAGTTCCTCAAGCAGCCCGGCTCGTCATTCTGAAGCCGGCCAGTCCGGAGAGCTGCGCCACAAAACAACAAGGCCCCTCACGGGGCCTTGTTGTTTGTTATCGCCTGACGGCGATCTCAGCGATGCCGCTGGCCGCTGTGATGGCTGGCCGGCTTGGCTGCGCCACTACCGCCACCGCCCGAACGGGCCGGGCGCGGTGCGCCGCTGCGGTTCCCCGCACCGGTCCGCGCGCGGGCCTGGGCAGGCTTGGGTGCGGCCGGGCGGCCAGCGGCGGGACGCGGCACGGCATGGGTGTGCTGCGGCTCGAAGCCGGGCAGGACAGAGGTTTCGATCTCGCGCTTCAACAGGCGCTCGATGTCGCGCAACTGGATGCGTTCGTCGCTGCTCACCAGCGACAGCGCTTCGCCGCTGGCGCCGGCGCGGCCGGTGCGACCGATGCGGTGGATGTAGTCTTCCGGCACGTTGGGCAGTTCGAAATTCACCACGCGCGGCAGGGAGTCGATGTCGAGGCCGCGCGCGGCGATGTCGGTGGCGACCAGCGCCGCGAGCTTGCCCGACTTGAAGTCGGCCAGGGCGCGGGTGCGGGCGTTCTGCGACTTGTTGCCGTGCAGGGCCGCGGTTCGTACGCCGGCCTGCTCCAGCTTCTTGGCCAGCGCGTCGGAACCATGCTTGGTGCGGCAGAACACCAGCACCTGGTGCCAGCCATGGGCGGCAAACAGGTGCAGCAGCAGGTCGCGCTTCTTGTCCTGGTCGACCTTGATCACCGTGTGCGTCACCAGTTCGGCCGGCGCATTGCGGCGGGCGACCTCGACCATGGCCGGATTCCTCAGCACGGTGTGCGCGAGTTCGCGCACTTCGGCAGCGAAGGTCGCCGAGAACATCAGGTTTTGCCTTTCCTTCGGCAGACGCTCGATGATGCGGCGGATGTCGCGGATGAAGCCCATGTCGAACATGCGGTCGGCTTCGTCGAGGACGAGCGTCTGCACCTTCGAGAGGTCGACGGTGCGCTGGCCGAGGTGGTCGAGCAGGCGGCCGGGCGTGGCAACGAGGATGTCGATGCCGCGGCGCATGGTCTGGATCTGCGGATTGATGCCGACCCCGCCGAACACGGCGAGGCTGCGCAGGCCGGTATGGGCGCCATAGGTGCGCACACTTTCGAGCACCTGCGCGGCGAGTTCGCGCGTCGGCACCAGCACCAGCACGCGCGGCGCGGTGTGAGTAACCTTTTGCAGCGGGCTCGTCTGCGGATTGGTCAGGCGCTGCAATATCGGCAGCACGAAGGCAGCGGTTTTGCCGGTGCCGGTCTGGGCCAGGGCTTCAAGATCGCGGCCGGCGAGAATGTGGGGGATGGCCTGTTGCTGAACAGGGGTGGGCGTGGTGTAGCCCTGCTCGCCAATGGCGCGCAGGAGCTCGGCCGACAGGCCGAGTTCGGAGAACTGCATGTTGATTACCTCTGAAGCCGACCCCCGCAAACCTGCAGGCCAATCTGGGCGGAAACTTCTATGGGGTGTAACCTTCGAGGGGACTTGATGTCGCCATTCAGGCACGACCGGCAGACTGGGGCGCGGTCGCTGAGGAGGTGAAGCGGGGCGGACTGTAACACAGCCCGCCCGCGATGCCCTGAATTTCTTTCGCCGTGCCGTCGGCGCCGACTCATGCGCCTCAGATTTCGACCATGACAAAGTCGTTCTTCGCGACGCCGCACTCGGGGCAGACAAAACTCTCGGGGACGTCGGCCCAGCGCGTGCCGGGAGCGAGGCCGTGTTCGGCGTCGCCGGCGGCCTCGTCATAAATCCAGCCGCAGACAATACATTGCCACTGCTTCATTTTTTTCTCTGATTGGGGTTCGGGCCGGCCATATTAGGGACTTCCGGCGAGCCGATCCAATGAGAAATTGCAATGCGGTCGATAGTAACGGGCTATTGCGCCCGTCCATGCGCATCCCGCGGCGCGGGATTCAGCTTCTGAGGAAGGTCGGGCGCATGCCTTGCCACGACAGGCGCGGCCACTCGAGGGCATCGAGCATGTTCTTGACCCGCAGGCCCAGTTCGGTGTCGCCCTCGATCGTCAGGGTGCGATTGAAGAACAGGGTATCCGGGTCTTCCTGGCGGCTCACCATCTGCAGGAAGGCCGCCAGACGTGCCGTGAAGTGCAGGTCGGGCGTGCCCACCGAGATGAAGACCGGCCGGAACGCACCCTGGCGGTAGGCGAAGTCGACCACCATGCCGGTGTCCAGCACGGTGACGCGAAACTGGCGGCCCTCGAGTTCCTGCAAGGTCTCTTCGGGCAGGACGCCGAGCTTGCGCGCGGCATTCAGGGCCAGCACCAGGTTCACCGAGTGCGGCCATTGCGGCAAGCGCGCTCCCACCCGCGCCACGAGCGGCGGCAGGGTAAAGGCGGGAATCACTGGAAGCTTGAATCGAGTTGTCATTGCAAATCCATCTAGGCGGCCTGCTGCACGATGCCGGCGCGGCCGAACCAGAAGCCATTGACCAGGCCGTCCGGCGCCCAGGCTGCGTCATCCCCGGCTGGTTCGCCGCTGCGCGCCCTGTCGAAGGCCTCAAGAATTTCGAAAGTATGCGCCGGTTGCGGGCTGATGCGCACGGCGTCGATGCCCTGTTCCAGCAGTTCCGGCATCTGCGCCAGCAGGCTGAAGGTTTGCGCCGACATGGTCTGGATGCCGTTCAGTGTCAGGAAGTGCTGCCCCTCTCGGGTGTTCACCAGCATGCCTTCCGGATGGTCGAGGCACTTGAACTGGCAGTCGTCCTTGTTGAGCCCGTAGTGGCGCGCGGTAAAACAGCGCGCCGAAAACGCCAGCGGCAGCTTGCCGAAGGCGAACACCTCTGTTTCCATGCCGGCCGGACGCGTCCGGTGCAAGTCCTCGATCACGCTGCCCGCGACCTCCAGCGGCGGCAGCCAGCGCTTGGCGCCCTGCGCGGCGAAGAAGGCCAGCGTGTGTTCGTTGTAGATGTTGAGGTGCGGTCCGGCGACGAAAGGGAGATTCTGATCCTGGGCCATCTTCACCGCGCCGAGATCATTCGCCTCGACCATGCCGCCGGCATCAGCCATCAGGCGGCGCATGGCCTTGAGGTCGCTCTCCGATTCGAGCAGGGCCTGCGCCGTGAGCACGACCTCCTTGCCGGCCTCGCGCAAATCCTTCGCCAGCCCGATCCAGTCCGCCGTGCGCAATTGCTGGCGGCGCGAACAGACGGCTTCGCCCAGATAGATGCGGTCGATCGCGGGATGCTGAGCGGCCTGGGCGTAGAACTCCATTACCTCGGCCTTCGGCCAGAAATACAGCAGCGGACCCAGCGTGATCTGCATTATCGCCAGGGGCGGTTGTAGGCGCCCAGCGTGATCTGCGATCCTTCGGCGACCTTGCCCAGTTCCGCGGCCCAGGCCGGCTTGACGCTGAATCTTTCAGGAGCCGCAACCGCCGCATCCAGCGCCTGGCGCAGGTTGCGGGTGACTTGCGCGACATAAGTCGGGCTGCGCTGACGGCCCTCGACCTTGATCGCGGCGATGCCGATCCTGATGATCTCCGGCAGCATTTCCAGCACATTAAGGCTGGCCGGTTCTTCCATCGCGTAGTAGGTCTCGCCGGCGACTTCGAAACGACCCTTGCAGATGGTCGGATAGCCGGCGTTCTCGTCGTTGCCATAGCGATCGATGAGGATGCCATTGAGGCGCACGTCCATTTCGTTCGGCTTCTTTTCCCATTGCACGTACTTGGCCGGCGAGCAGGCGCCGACCGTGTTGGGCGATTCGCCCGTGGCGTAGGAAGAAAGCCAGCAGCGGCCCTCGTTCATCACGCACAGGCTGCCGAAGCCGAACACCTCGATCTCGACTTCGGTGTTGCGGATTACGTTCTCGACCTGCGCCAGGGTCAATACGCGCGGCAGCACGGCACGCTGGATACTGAATTTCTCGCGGCAGAAATTGATGGCTTCGTAACTGGTGGCCGAGGCCTGCACCGACAGGTGGCGGCGCAAGGCGGGGTGTGTCTTCGCCGCGTAGTCGAGTACGGCGGGATCGGCGATGATGACCGCGTCGATGCCTAGTTCGGCGGCCTTGTCGACCGAGCGCGTCCAGTCGGCGAAACGCCCGGCCTGGGCATAAGTATTGATCGCCGCCAGCACCTTGCGGCCGCGCTGATGGGCGTAACGAATGCCTTCGGCGAGGCTCTTGTCGTCGAAATTGAGCCCGGCGAAGTTGCGCGCGTTGGTGTCGTTGCGAAAGCCGAGATAGACGTCGTCGGCGCCGTTATCGACGGCCGCCTTGAGCGCCGCCAGACTGCCGGCCGGACACACCAGTTGAGGTTTTGCCGCCACGTACCGCCCCCATTAAAGCAGGCGGGCAGTGTAGTTGAGCCCTCGCCGAAATCAGTTGATCCGCGTCAACCCAAGCCAAAGTCAGGCCAAATCGGCCGCAAGAGAAGCACGCACAAGCTCCGGCAGCGGCCCGGTGGACGCCGTGTAGTGCGGGTGGTCGACGCCGACCGATAGTGCTACGCCGCGCTTGGCGGCCGCGACCATGGCCGGGTTCAATTCGAAGCGCAAGAAATGCACGGCCGAGGTCTTTTCCGCGTTCTCGCGCTCCAAATCCTCGTCGGCAATCGCGAACACCGGATCGAAGCCGTCGACGCGAACCCAGACGCGGTCTTCGACCCCCTTGAGCACGCCCAGCATCCGCTTGCGCTCGGCTTCATCGGTGTACTCGATCTGCATCGTGACCTTGAAGTTGCTGCCGGTCGGCACCAGGGGTACGTAGGATTCCAGTTCGTGCCGAATATCGTCTTCCTCGAAGATCTTCTCGACGCGCAGCATTTCCTGGATCTGATAGCGGATCAGCAGTTCATTCTCGAAAATCAGCAGGATGTGCTCGCCCAGCTTGACGCGGCGCAGCGTCTTTTGTTCCATGACTTCGGTGCGCATGGCGGGGCGCGCCTTGGCATAGGCTTCGAGGGTCATCAGGGAGTCGCGGGTGATGGTCATTGCGGTATCCATTTCAATCGAGTCCGTAAGCAATGCGTAGCAGGGTCAGCGGATGCTGCTTTTCCTTCCTGCCTGTCGCGCCGGCCTCGTTCATGCCCTGCAGGATGTGCCGTCCGGCGATGGCGCAGTCGGAACTGATGTAGTCCGGTTCGTCCCTGGCCATGGCCTTGAACACCGGCTTGCCGATTTTCATCGACAGTTCGTAGTACTCCTCCTTGACGCCCCAGGTGCCGTCGTGGCCGGAGCAACGCTCGACGGTGTTGACCGTGGCGCCGGTCATCTTGAGCATTTCCTCGGTCTTGCGGCCGACGTTCTGCACCCGCGAATGGCAGGGGATGTGGTACGAGACCTTGCCCAGCGGCACCTTGAAGTCGGTCTTCAGCAGGCCGTCCTTGTTGCGCAGGACGAAATACTCGAAGGGATCGTACATGGCGTCGGAGACCGCCTTGCAACGCGCATCGTCGGCAAACAGCAGGGGAATTTCGCTCTTGAACATCAGGGTGCAGGAAGGCACCGGCGTGACAATGGCATAGCCGGCTTGCGCCAGATCATGCATCAGCGGGATGTTGCGCTCCTTGTACGTCTCCACGGCATCCAGATTGCCGAGCTCGAGCTTCGGCATGCCGCAGCAGGTTTCGCCCTGCACCACGACATAGGGAATTTCGTTGTGGTCGAGCAGCTTCAGCAGATCGTGGCCGAGGCCGGGCTCGTTGTAATTCACGTAGCAGGTGGAAAACACCGCCACCTTGCCGGGACTCTTCGCACCGTCGCGCACCGGGTAGTTGTAGCTCGGCGTCGCCGTGGCGCGAAAATTGGCGCTGTCGTATTCAGGCAGCTCGCGGGCCGAATGGACGCCCAGCACCTTTTGCATCACGGCTCGCGCCGGACCATTCCTGTTCGCCGCATTCACGGCATGCACCACGATCGGAATCGAGGCGAACGTGCCCATCAGCTCGGTCGAGGTCAGCAGCTTGTCGCGGAATTTCATTTTCCCGGTCTTGTACTGGATCGCCTTGGCGCGCAGCATGGTGTGCGGGAAATCGAGGTTCCACTCGTGCGGCGGCACGTAGGGACACTTCGTCATGTAGCAGACGTCGCACAAATAGCACTGGTCGACGACCTTCCAGAATTTTTCCTTCGGTACGCCGGCGGTTTCAAGGTCACCCGCCTCGTCGATCAGGTCGAACAGCAGCGGGAAGGCATTGCACAGCGACACGCAGCGACGGCAGCCGTGGCAGATGTCGAAAATGCGCTCAAGCTCCTTCTCACACGAGGCCTCGTCGTAGAAGTCGGGGTTCTTCCAGTCGATCGGGTGTCGGGTCGGAGCTTGCAGATTGCCTTCGCGCATGATTTATCCCTTGCCGTTGAAAGTCGGCGCTGGCAACACGGCGATGCCAATGCATCGCCGCGTGCCAAGCAGCTATCAGCCGTTCAGGCTGTCCAGCGTTCTCTGGAACTTGTTGGCGTGCGAGCGCTCGGCCTTGGCCAGCGTCTCGAACCAGTCGGCGATTTCGTCGAAGCCTTCGTCGCGCGCGGCCTTCGCCATGCCCGGGTACATGTCGGTGTACTCGTGCGTCTCGCCGGCAATCGACGTCTTCAGGTTGGCGGCAGTATCGCCGAAAGGCAGGCCGGTAGCCGGATCGCCACAGGTTTCGAGGTACTCGAGGTGGCCGTGGGCATGGCCGGTCTCGCCTTCAGCGGTCGAGCGGAACACGGCGGAAACGTCGTTGAAGCCTTCGATGTCGGCCTTGTTCGCGAAATACAAATAGCGGCGGTTGGCCTGCGATTCGCCGGCAAAGGCGGCCTTCAGGTTTTCTTCGGTTTTGGATCCCTTGAGTTGCATGGTGAGTCTCCTCTGGGTTGGGTTGGAGGCGCCGAGCCGGAGCACGGCCCCAAGTCACGGAGCGTTGAAGCCCGTGGACCTGCACAAACTTTAGCCGAGAGGCCCGACAAGTTCTAATTGTATTTTTTGACCGAGTCGATAGAGATCGGCTATCAAGTCGTCGCAGCGGTTCCGGGCAGGTGACAGTCGAGCAGCGCCTGGCGCATGACGTCGATGGCCTTGTGGCGCGGAAAGCTGGAACGCCAGACGAGGCCGACGCGG
>Ga0265297_10003008_pt1 | contig 31950 bp, 31 predicted proteins | sample Munlanlwell13791_FD_192502 | JGI IMG/M metagenome (GOLD analysis project Ga0265297, IMG submission 192502) | Leachate microbial communities from a municipal landfill in Southern Ontario, Canada - Leachate well 137-91 | ecosystem: Engineered > Solid waste > Landfill > Unclassified | place...
TTTGATCGCCGAAAATCTAGTCGATCCGGAACCTCCAGCGGTAATCGTGATAGAAGAATGGGACGGCATCGAAGATGCGCCTGTCGCCCATGAAACCGAAGCGAGATCCTCTTTCTATGAATCACGGCTGGCGGGATTGCTGGGCAACGACGCGGAGCGGGTGGACCGCTTCGTGCTCTGGCTCGTCGAGAGCGGAAGATGGAACGCGATATCCGAGGTCGCAAAGGAAGAACGCAGGGGCCCGCTGGAGAGGGTGTTGAACGAGTGGATCAAATCCTACGAAACGTCGGCCCCATCGCAGACCAACACCCCCTGGACGCAGATATCGGAGGCAAAGGCGCAGGGCCGCTTCAACTCCCTCTTCAGGGAGATCGTCAACAAGGACGTGGTCATTGACTGGGACCAGAGGGTCACTCAGGGCGTGCAGAACACCGACGTATTGAAGGTGCTGGCCTGGATAAAGGATATCGACACGATAGAGGCGGATAGATCGACCAGGATAGTCGGAATGATAAACAATCTGATGATACACCTGAGGGATACTTACAAACCCGATTCCTACTTCAAGACCGATGTGGACGGTCCGGCATTGACTTCGATAATGCAGAGATTCGTCTGGCTGATCGGATAGGGCCTTCTCTCAATCGGTCACCCAGGAAGCGGCGATATTCCCGAGCGCGGACATCTCCCTTCCCTCCTCTGTCTTTTCGGGAATATCCTCCATCATCGATCCTGCGGTCTTGAGCAGCCACGCTATCTGCGGCCAACGCTCGTTGGCGCCTTCGGCCATCTCCCAACGCGTAAACGCCCAGGCGGACCTGATGAGACCATGTGCCCTGTCGAGGCCGGTCGAGGCATCCGCATCGAGCCTGAAGAGAGTGCCGGCATCGTCCCAGGAGCCGGTCGCAAGCGCGGCCGAAATCCCCCTGTGTCGGGCGATCATCGTCCCCACCGGATCAGTGGAGGCGTATCCCTGGGCGGCATTTCTGGAGGAGATGGCGATCATCCTGCCCAGGGTCTTACCCTTGAAATTGGGCTGGAATCCCCCCGCCTTGTGCGCAGCGAGGTCGGCCGCGATCAGCGCGGCATTGTCCCTCTCTTTTCCGATGAAGTATATGAAGGCATCCACGAAGGCATTGACCGCACTCTCCGCGAACATGTCCCCCAGCGAAGCGAAGAGCGCCCCGGCCATGAGCATGATCTCGGCGCGATCGAAGGTAGTGCCCTCGGGTTGCGTCGCTGCGAAGGTGACGTCGGCCGCAAGTTCGGCTGCGCCTTTCGTCCCTGCCGCGGAATCGGGTCTGCTTCCGCGAATGATATCGCGCAGGCATATTGCGGAATAAGCATCCAACCTCGCAGGAAAACCGGGTCTGAACTGCTCAAGCCCGAGCGACTTCGGCCCTGCCGCCTCAAATATGTCGCGGGGATTGCTGTTGAGCAGCCCCTCGATCCTGTGGATCTCCCTGAACAGGCCCCTCTCCGATTTCTCCCTGGAGATGAGCGACTCGCCGTCGATTATCCACCTGAGAGTATCGGGCTCCTCAGCGAAGAAGACGCTCCTTGGCGATCCCTCCAAAGCAGCGAGGGTTTTTTTGGCGCCGAACGTCACTGAGGTTGGGCCGAACAACACCCTTCCGCTCTTGAACCCGATCGGATCAAGACCGACCGTCGGCTGGATGCAGAAATTGTAAAGCGCTGTTGCGAATGTGCCGGAATTGTTCACAATCTTGCTGGACATGATGCCCTCCTGAAATTATGCGACGCCTAGCACAGTAAGTGCTTAGTTATCCACAACTTTTTTGAGAATTATGGCCAAAGGGGATTTTTCGACATTTCTCTTTGAGATACAGCGATTTAGCCGGAATTTCAGGCAAACCGGGCAGCGCCCGCCTTGAGATAGAGGGACTCCGAATGTCCGCGAAGGGTCGGGTGATCTATATCCTGGATCCCCTGCCACACGATTTCGTGCGGCCGGCCGGAGCCCTTTGATGCCGACTCAAATACCTGTTCGATCATCCTCTGCGTGATCTTCTGCGAACAGGCGCTGATCATGAGTATGCCGTTCGGTTTGAGCGCCGTCAGCGAGTCGGAGACGGCCTTCTCATATTTGCGGATCGCGGCCGCGATATCCTGCCTGCGTTTTGCCATCGCCGGCGGATCAAGGTGTATGAAGTCGAACTTCCGCTTGCAGCCCTTGAGATACTCGAACGCGTCCGCGCGCACCAACTCGATATTGTTATGCCCGTTCATAGCGGCGTTCTTTGCGGCTGCGTCGAGCGCCGGCTGCGAGCTGTCCACCGCAATAACGCTCTTGGCGAAGCCCGCAATGTGGCAGGAAAACCAGCCCTGGTAACAGAACGCGTCCAGGCAATCGCCGCGAGCAAGATCGCGCGCTGCGAACCTCATCGGGCGATAGTCGAGATATGCGCCGGTCTTTTGTCCCGAGAGCGCATCGACCTCGAAGCGCTGATCTCCTTCGCGCACGACCGTGCGCGCCTCCTCGCCCTTGACGACGGCATCCGAGTTCTCGACGATCGCGCGCGGCGAGAGCAGCTCCTCGATGATCTTTATGATCTCCTTTCTTATGGAGAGGGCGCCCGAACATCCGATCTCAAACGAGACCACGTCCGCATAGCGATCCACGATCACGGAGGGGATACCGTCGCTCTCGCCGAAGAGGACGCGATAGGCGTCCGTGACGTCGAAGAGTCTCTTCCTGCGGGCCAGGGCGCGCTCGAACCTCTCCCTCCAGAATGCGAAGTCCACCGTCGAATCCTGAAGCGAGATCACGCGCAGATAATGCGGCGAGTCGGGGGAGAGGAACGCCAGCGCCACGAACCTCCGGCGCCTGTCGAGGAGCCTTGCGATGCCGGGGAGCTTTGGCCTCCTGCCCACGACCGAGGCCGCGGGGAACCAGAGCTCGCCCGCCTTCGCTTCCCTCGCCGCCTTGTTGTCGATGATTATCGAGGAGCGCATTCAACATATGATCTATAACCGGATCGAGCCCGGTGCAAGGACAAGTGAGGCAGGAGGTCTACGATGCCTATTGCTGACCTATCCTTTCCTGCTCCCGCTCCTGTTCCCTGAGCTGCTGCATTTCCCCGTCCGACTCGTGGCATGCGTCGCTCGTGCTGCCCCAATCGCGCACCGTGAAAGACGTCTCCACATCCTGGGCAAGCGCCTCGCCCTCTTCCGATATCACGCCGCCCTCCCCTGAAACGACCAAGAGCGAGATCGTCTCGCCCATCGGGAAACCGCCGCTCGGCGCGAACGTGACCTCATACTCCTGATACTCCGCGTCTTCCCATACCGAGAGAACGCCTTCGATCGCAGTGCCGTCCGCCTGTTTCACGACCATCGTGTCGGAACTCACGCTCGCATCGTCGATCGGCTTCGTGAACACGACCTTGACCGGCCTGCACGGAGCCACGTGCGGCTGACCGTCGTACGGCCTCACGAAGAGCACGCCGAAGAGATTCGTATCCATGGCGGCCTCGTCGTCGTCGAAGTCAGCAGGGATGCCGTCGCGGTCGGCGTCCTGATGATAGTACGAATGGACGCCGTTCTGCCCAAGCTCAGCCACGTCATCGAGCTGCTCGATCCGGCCGTTGCGATGGCGGAACTGCCCGACGTCGATATCATCGCCTTCCTCAATCGTGACGGCCGTCATGCCGTTCATCGTAAGATACCCGAGCCTTTGTCCGCTTCCGTCGAGGAATCCGAACATCCAGTTGCCCGCGCGCACCCGGATGCGCCAACGGTAGGTCTCAGGGTCGATCTCGCCCTGCACCTCGCTGCCGTCGGAACCGTATGCGACGATTCCGCAGATCTCCCCCACGCACCCCGATGCGTCCTCGGCCTTGACGAGCATGGCGGAGGCATCGGTAGAAATCTCACCGGTGATGAGGCGCCCGTCATCAGAGGTATCGGCAGTGGACGATGAGCTGCCGCAACCGACCAAGAACAACATCGCCGCTGCCGCAAACGCCATTATCGCTGTCTTTTTCATAACCCACCCCTCTTTCTTTTTTGCCCGCAACACATCCCTTTCCCCACCTATAATTATCGTTGATCCGTAAGACAGAGGCACGGACTTGCTTACAAAACCGCATTCAATATGAATACATGATGGGTAGTAAACAGACTGCGCTGGGGGATATTGCCGCTGGGATCAGGAGCCGGACCCGTTTCCCTGGCCGCTCATCTGCCTGCGGGGCTCGTTCTCAGGGAATATCTCGCCGTTTCGGTATTCACAAATACCCAAGTCCACCTCGGAACCGGACTGGGACACATAGAGGCTGTTGGCCCTGCCCCCCTGGTCGTCCTGCTCGAAGCTGAAATAGGCTATATTGAACACGCTGCGCATCAACTCCAGCGAGTAGGTCTTGCCGACGTAGAGCTGCAGCGAAAAAGCGCCGTCGCTGCCCACGAGCGATTCCGCTTCATAGCCGTCATCCGAGATCGCGAGCACGATAAGTCCCGACATATCCACGGCGTTCTCTGCAGAGAGGGAGTACTCCGGAATGGTCGTCGCGTCGATTTGGCCCACGATGGTGCGCGGGACCTCGCCGGTAGGATTGCCGACCTCTGTGGCGCTGCCGCAGCCCGCCATCGTCACGGCTATCATGAGCGCAAAAATCAGCCTGAATACGGTCTTCATATGTCACCTCTTCTGTGTTACGCGGAAGAGCTGGAGATTGAGCTGATACACATCGTCATCCTCGACGCTTCCGCGTTCCGATAGATAGCCCAACACCTGCCTGCGACAGTCGTTGAGCATCTGGGCTATCTCGGGCACGTCCTCTTTCCTGCACGCGAGCGTTATCGCAGAAAAGTTTCTCTCATCAGGCATCTGCTCGCGCAGCGCCTTCTCCGCAAGGGAGATCATCTGACCGTGATAGAAATACGATGCGGCCTCGCTGGTCTCGGAGCCGGTGGTGAGGACCGCCTGCGCCTGCCTGAGCTTTCCCTTCGCGTCCTTGAGCAACATCCCAAGCTCCGTCAGCTTTGCCAGCGCATCGTCGATATCGCGGGGCGTCACTCCATGGCCGATCCTCTTCGCCAACGCATGCCGCTCCGGATTGAATCCTTTCGTCGTCACCATCTCGCGCACCACAGCATAGTACCACTTCATGAGATACTCGATCTGGCTATGCTTGATCGCGTCACCGTATTTTTTGAAGTACCTCGAAATTTCCTCGACGCATGCCGCCTTCGCCTCCGGAGTGGCCGCCTGGTTTAAGCCGACCAGCAGCTCGAAATAACGGGCCTCGCGGCGCTTGAGCTTAAGCACCTTCGAAAAAAGCGGCAGCGTATCGCGCGTGACATTGCGTTTGCCCTGAATGACAAGCTGCAGCTGGTTCGGAGAGGAAAATCCCACCCAGTTGGAGAAAGCCCTGTAGGAAAAGCCCGGCTTGCTCTCCTTCATCCAGGCATACCAGTCCCTCAAGTAACCCCGATAATTCTCGTATTTGAGGATATCCGGACGCTGCATCTGCGCTCCTCTCCAGTGATATTATCTCATAGAGCAGAGGGAAGAGGGTGGGAAAAATACTGTTTTATGAATTCATTTTGAATACATATATATACATATTAGCCAATGATGTTGATAGGTTAGATAACACATAAAGCTGACATACCATTATTCAGCCAATTGATAAGAATTCACCGCGCAATTCAGAACGCGATGCGGACGTCGAGGCCGCTCCCGGGTCTGTTGGCGAATGAGAGCCCCAGGCCGCAGACCTCGGCGATCCTGCGGCAGAGTCCAAGGCCGATGTGCGACGGCTCCAGCGGACCGTCAGGGTTGGCAAGCGCATCCAGTATCGGCTGCGGCATGCCGGGCCCGTCGTCCGAGATGGAGAGCACAGCCTTGGCGCCCGAGAGCTCCAGCGTCATCCTGCATGCTGCGCCCTGCGGCGTGTAGTCGCGCACGTTTCTTACGAGGTTGTCTATCATCCGAAAGAGCAGGTTGGGGTCCAGCGACACCTCGGCGGGTACGGGAGGCAGCTTCGCCTCGATCGGCCTCTTGAGCGTGGACTCCCACGCGGCCCTGTTCTCCTCCAGCCATCGCGCCAGATCGAAGGTCACCGGCTTGAAGCTCTTGAGTATCCGCTCGTCCTCCCCCACCTTGAGCACCGCGGTCACTATCTCGGACATGCGGTGTATCTCTTCCAGCGAACTCTTGAGAACGTGTTCATACTCCGCCTTTGTCGCGCCTTCGCGCGCCAGCGCTATCTCGGCCTCGCCCTGCAGTATCGTCAGCGGGTTGCGCAGCTCGTGCGATATGTAGCGGGATATGGCGCGCAGCTTCCGGACCGACGCCTTCGTCCTTTTGATGAGGAGGTTGATGCCGGTGGTGATCGGACCCAGGTACTGGCCGCGCTCTATCTCAGGAACCTGTTTCCAGTCTTCGATGCGCGCAGGGTCCATGCCCTGGAGATGCTCGGCGATCGCGCCTATGGGTTTCACGAGCCTGGCCGACAGCCTGTGCGCGGCGAGGAAGGCCACGGCCATGAGCACGAGGAGCATCGCCGCCCCTGGGCCCAGGAAGAGCGCCAGTATCTCGTGGTACTTGGGGAGCGGCATCGCTACCTGCATGTAGAACTGCTTCTTGCCCGCCTTGTACGGGATCACGAGCGTCTGGTACTGCTCCTGCTCGCCCTCGAGCAGGAAGAACGACGGCTTGTCGACATTTTTGTCGAGGCGCGCCGGCAGCATGTCGTAGGCGGCCCCGACCGTAGTGAACATGAGATCGCGCGACCCGTCGAATATCCTCACGATCCTGTCGACCTTCTCCATCTGGAGCGCGTTGTCGATGAAGGTGTTGAGCTCGTAGAAATCCTCCAGCTCCGAGAACTTGGTAATGCCCAGGCTCGTGAGGCTCGTGCCCGTGGCCTCGAGCTGGCGCTTCACCGAATCCTGATGGCTCTTGTAGAGGAGGCTGGCGGTGAGGAACATCCCGGCCACGGTGCAGAGCACCACGAGCGTGAACATGTACGCGAATATCCTGTTCTGGAGCGAAGTGAACATATGAGGGTGTCAGCGCTCTCCGAGCCAGTATCCCACTCCGCGGCGGCTCTGTATGAGCCGTCTGTGACCGCGGTCGAGTTTGGCCCTCAGCCCCGCGATCGTGACCTCCACGATGTTGCTCTCGGGATAGTGGTTCATGTCCCAGGCCTGATCGAGTATCGCGCTCTTGGAGAAGACGGCGCCCGGCCTGCGCGCGAGCAGCGTGAGGACCTGGAACTCCTTCCTCGTGAGATCGACCCTCGCGTCGCCCCTGAACACACGCTGGCGCTCCAGGTCTATCTTCAGGTCCTCGTATTCGATCATCGTGTCCTTGGCCGGACCGCCGAGCTTGTGCTTGCGCCTCACGAGGGCCCGGATGCGCGCGGTGAGCTCCGAGACGTTGAACGGCTTGCCCATGTAATCGTCCGCGCCCTCGGTGAGCCCCTTGACCTTGTCGTCGACGTCGCCCAGCGCGCTGAGCACGAGCACCTTCACGTCCGGGGCCAGGTCGCGGATCTTCCCCACGTCCTCCAGCGCATCAACGCCATCGAGCAGCCTGTCGAGCACGATGACGTCGTACGAGGAGGTTTCGAGCGCAGAGAGCATGTCCTGGGCGCTCCCCACAGTGTCGACGACCATGCCCGCCTGGTCGAGCGCCTGCTCGATGAATGCTCGGACCTTTTTCTCGTCTTCCACGATCAGGACTTTCATAGGGAAGGCGGACTTTAGAACGATTTAAAACTGCCATCAAGGCCAATCTGATGATTAATATGAACAAAATTTAATGTCCGTCTCATATCCGCTTCATGGTCCGGCTGTACCAATGCGCCCATCAAATGACGAAAGGAGGTGAATTCAATGAAAAAGATCCTTGGTATCGCAATAGCAATGGCTATCGCTCTCGTAGGTTTCTCCGTGATGGCGGAGGAGACGGCGAAGGCCCCGATCAAGACCGACGCAGACAAGAAGGCGGAGGAGGTTTGCAAGGCGAAGAACCTGACCGGCAAGGCTTATGATGATTGCCTGAAGGTGGAGATCGAGAAGACGAAGACGACGGCAACAGCGACGACACCGACGACGACGACGACGGCAACAGCAAAGACGCCGACAACGACGACGACGACCGCGCCTGCGACGAAGTAAGCGCAGAAAACCCAAAGGGTTTGAATGACCCCACAAGGAGCGATCCTTGCGGGGTTTTTCTTTTTAAATTTGAGGCTTGACCGAACGCCCGATGCGTAAGAAATTCCCTTCAACATGAGCCCAGGGAACATGGCCCTCGCCATATTCATCGCCTGCTACGTTCTGTTCATATTTCTCCCGAACCGCCGCAGCATAGTCGCGGTCGCGGGCGCGATCGTTCTCCTCCTTGTCGGTGCGATAAGCCCTGTCCAGGCGGTCGCGGCGATCAACTGGAACGTGATGGGCATATTCGTCGGGACGCTGATCATCGCCGACATATTCATGGAGAGCCGCGTCCCGTCATTTCTCGCCGAGCTGATAGTCGGAAAGGCGAAAAGCACGGCATGGGCCATACTCTTCATATGCGCCCTCACCGGCTTCATCTCCGCTTTCGTGGAGAACGTGGCCACAGTGCTCATCGTGGCGCCGATAGCCCTGGCCCTCGCCAAAAAGATCAGGATCAACCCGGTCAACATGATCATCGCCATCGCGATCTCCTCCAACCTGCAAGGCGCGGCCACTCTCATAGGCGACCCGCCAAGCATGCTGCTCGGCGGATTCGCGAAGATGACATTCGACGATTTCTTCTTCTACAAGGGCAGGCCGAGCATCTTCTTCGCAGTGGAGATCGGCGCCCTGGCGTCGTTCTTCGTCCTCTATTTCGTGTTCAGGAAATTCAAAGACAAGGCCCCGATCGTGCCGATCGAAAAGGTGAAATCGTGGGTGCCGACCATCGTCCTCGTCGCGCTGATCGTCGCGCTGGCCCTCTCGTCGTTCTTTGATCCCGGCTTCAGCTACATGGCGGGTTTGATCTGCATGGCCTTCGCGATCGTCTCGATCGCATGGGATCGCGTAACGAACAAGAACCCTATGATCGAAGGGATCAAGTCCCTCGACTGGGACACCACATTCTTCCTCATGGGGATATTCGTGCTGGTGGGCGGCATCACAGCGACCGGCTGGATAGACGTAATCGCCGGACACCTTTCCTCCCTCATCGGCGACAACGTGCTCTTCGGCTTCGTGCTCATCGTCGCAATGTCGGTCGCTCTCTCCGCGTTCATAGACAACGTGCCGTTCCTCGCGGCCATGCTCCCCGTGGCGATCCCCATGTCCCATAGGCTTGCGATCCAGCCGGAGGTTTTCCTCTTCGGCCTGCTCGTCGGAGCTAGCCTCGGCGGCAACATCACCCCCATAGGTGCCTCGGCGAACATCGTCGCGTGCGGGATGCTCAGGAAAGAGGGGCATGCTATCAGGTTCATGGATTTCGTGAAGATAGGGCTGCCCTTCACGCTGGCCGCGGTCGCCGCCGCCAGCGTCTTCGTCTGGCTCGTCTGGGCAAGATGATCAAAACGCAGGCAACGACCCTAGCCCTCCCCCAGTTCGGGCAACGGGCGGAGCGGCTGACGATGGTGAAGGAAATTTTCCACGCAGAATATTATGAGCGCCGACCACACGACGGCAAAGCCCGCAAGACGGCTCATGTCGAATTGCTCTTTGTAGACGATGACGCCCAGCAGGAATTGCATCGTCGGAGCAATGTACTGCAGTATGCCCACGATCATGAGCGGAATGCGCTTGGCGGCCGAGGCGAACATGAGCAGCGGGATGGTCGTGACCACGCCCGTCCCTATCAGCAGCGAGTCGGAGATCCCTCCGGAATGCAGGAATGCGCCTGTGCCGCTTCCTTCGGCCATAATGAGATAACCCAGGGCGGGCAGGAAAAGGATGCCGGTCTCCAGCGTCAGCCCATAGAGCGAACTGAGCGGCGCGATCTTTTTGACGAGGCCGTACATGGCGAAAGTCACGGCCAGCAGGAGCGCGATCCACGGTATGGAGCCGTAGACCCATGTGAGGTAGCCCACGCCGGCGACGGTCAAGCCTACCGGGATCCACTGCGCGCGGCGCAACCGCTCGCGCAGGAAGACCGCGCCCAGCAGCACGCTGAGGAGCGGATTTATGAAGTAGCCCAGGCTCGTCTCGACGATGTAGCCGGCGTTGACGGCCCAGACATAGGTCAGCCAGTTGACTCCTATGAGCACAGCGGCAAAGAGATATATCTTCAAAGTTTTGAGCGTAAGCGCCCTCTTGCGGAAGGCGTTCCACTGTTTCGTAAACAGGATTATGGCGATGAGGAAGAGAAAGGACCATCCGATGCGATGCCCCAGCAACTGCAGCGCAGAGACATCGCGCAGCAATTTCCAATAGACCGGGAAGAAGCCCCAAAGCAGGTAGGCCCCTACGCCGTAGGCGATGCCTCTATCAATAGTGGGTTTAGATTTCACCGCGTCCATAGAATTGTTTTGAACGCTACCTACTCCACCATCCACGGCATTGCAATAAAAGCCAATGGGACCGCCCGCTCCGTCCCTTCAGTGTTTTCCAAGTAAAATCAACCTGTTCGGCCTGCGGGAAAAACCACGCAACCATATCATGGGCAAAGCGATAATGAGTTCGTATGCTCACCTCTTTTCGCGCTGCGATTCCGGCGTTTATGCAGCCCGCTGCCGCAAACGTGCGACCTCCAGCGGACCCAGGCATGCAGGCTGCGCAGGCCGCATCCGCCGCAGCGCAGCCCGGCTTGCGCCCTTCGGCCCCTGCCCCCATTCGCCACGCCCTCTTTTCCCCAAAGTCCAATGCGGCTGCGCAGCTTGGAGAACCGAAGGTGTTCGTCGACGAGCCGAACCGCATCGTCCGCCTCATCTACGGAGAGCCGTTCGACACACTGAAACCCTCAGGCAAAGAACAGAAGACGGCGAGCTGGGATTATTTCGCATCCTGCAAAGAGTATCCGATCGCCTTCGAGAAGGGCCTGTACGACCTGGAGAGCGGAATATTGGGCACTCTGGGCACGGTGCAGCTGCGCGCGTTCGCGTCGGAGCTGGATCAGGAGCTCGACAGCCTGGTCGAACGATTCGCTTTTCACGGAGCGGAGGACAAGCTCCTCGCGCACATCTCGGCGGCCCGGTCCATCCTCTATATCGTCAAGATGCATTCGAGAGTCCGCGGCGGAGCAGGAGGGGTTTTCGCGCGCGACATCCTGGATTTTGCGCGCCGCCACGGGTTCGACCTTATAACCGTAAGCACGATCAGCGACGCTGCCGCGAAAACCCTGCAACGCGCGGACTTCGTGGAAAGGCTCCCGGTAGCCTATTGGGAAAAAACGTCCAAACAGCGCGCGTGGATCTACGACATGATCTCGCGGGACGTCGAAGGAGAGCGCCGCAAGCCCGGCATCGAGGTGATACACTTCGGATCGCTCAGAGGCCAGCTGGCCTTGAAAGCGGAAGTGTTCGATCACCTCAGCATGGAAGAGGAGCGTTACCGCGAGGCGTCACAGGTCCTCAGGCGGCTCCTCTACGTTGCCCACGACGAGGACCATGTCGTGCACGTCAAGACGCCGGGGTTTTTCTGTCTCACGGACGACATGCCGAAAGAGATCGACGGCAGGCGCATCGCGGCCTATACGATGTACACTTACGGCGACTTTCCGCAGCGCGCGCTTTCGAGTGCGCCGTGGGTCACGCTGAACACAGGCAGCGACCTCGACTTCTACCTGCATCCGGTTTTATGAAAAGGGGACGTCTGTGAGTTCAAGCGTCCCAACCGGTGATCCTCTTTCCCCTGATCGAATACTGCACATCCTTCACAGAGGGAAACTGCTTCGCCGTCTTTTCGATCGGCTCCATCACGAGGTAAGAGTTCCCGGGAGTATTTTCCAGATAGCACATGGCGTCCGGCTGAAAATCGATGACCGCCGTGCCGTCGCGTTCGATCGTGGCGCCGATAAAATATCTACCCAGCGGTTTGAGCGTCTTCGCGTCCCGCTTCTTCTGACACTCCGTATTATAGTCTGCCACGGACTCGGGGGAAAAGGCCGCTGAAAGACCCGTGCGCCTCTCCTCTTCCGTGGGTCCCTTGAACAACGCGATCAGCGCGTTCTTGAGCACGCTCGTTGTGCCGGGTATCGTGCGCAAGACCGCCACCGCCTCGGGCAACCCGGTGGCGCCGGTCTCGCGCAGGAAGAAGACCGAGACAGTCTTCCCCGATCCGGCGAGCGCCGCGCAGGGGAAAAACCATAGGAGCGCCAGCGCCGCACCTATCGCCGCGCGCCGTGCAACCTTCAGGGAGATTTCAGGTCTCATCATTCGGCCTCCATGAAAAATAACCGTGGTCATATTATGCGATCTTTAGGATTTATTACCTTATAAATCCAATGATATTTAGGATTGCGTTGTTGCGCATGGGCCGGAAATTTGCCCTTTACAAAAAGCCTAAGTCACTATAGTTAAAAGCAAAATAGAATCGGATTCGTTTAGAACGACTGAGGCGGAGAGTGGACATTCCACGGATCTTCAATATCACCGAAAGTGCTCACCGCATCCATAACCCGATCACACCCGAGAAACTCGCCACTCTAGGCGCGGCGCTGCGTCTGGAAACGGGGACCCGAGTGCTCGACCTCGGCAGCGGTTCGGGGGAGATGCTGTGCACCTGGGCGCGCGATCACGGAGTCATCGGCATTGGCATCGACATGAGCCTGCTGTTCACCGAGCAAGCGAAACTCCGCGCTGAAGAACTCGGCGTCGCCGATCGAGTCAAGTTCATCCATGGCGATGCTGCGGGCTACGTCTCTGACGAGAAGGTCGGCGTTGCAGCCTGTGTCGGTGCCACTTGGATCGGCGGGGGAGTCGTCGGCACTATCGAGCTTCTGGCGCGGAGTCTCAACATCGGAGGGATCATCCTCATCGGCGAGCCCCACTGGCGGCAGTTGCCGCCGACGGAAGACGTTGCCAAGGGGTGTCTTGCGGGCTCGATCTCCGACTTTCTCATGCTTCCGGAACTTCTCGCCTCTTTCGGCCGCCTTGGCTACGACGTAGTTGAAATGGTTCTGGCTGACCAAGACGGTTGGGACAGATACGAGGCGGCCAAGTGGCTCACCATGCGCCGATGGCTTGAGGCCAATCCCGACGACGAGCTCGCGAAAGATGTTCGAGCCAAACTGACCTCGGAACCCGAGCGCTACGCCGCTTACACGCGTGAATACCTGGGCTGGGGTGTGTTCGCTCTGATGCCGCGGTGATTCGTCGGCGGAATCCAGTCGTTTGCTCCGTTACCGGTGGTTACAATCGAATCGGGATGGGCGGAAAAGACGGAATGGACGTGATTCGTCACTCATTAGATTTCCTGCATTGTCGAACCCGCGCCCAGGCGAATCCCGTCCTGATTAAGTGCAAAAAACCCTCAGCGGAGGGGGCGAGATTCGAACTCGCGGCACCTGTTAAGGTGCAACTGCTTAGCAGGCAGCTGGAATCGGCCACTCTCCCACCCCTCCGCTGAGGGCGCCTGTTTCTCCGATTCACAAATTTGTCCCTAACTATAATGACTTAGGCCCTTTGTAAAGAGCGACTTTCCAGCCTATTACCTTCACCTCCAATTAAAACCACCGGTGGTTCTCCGTCACCGGTGGTTTTTCGAAGGCACATGTCTGCCGCAAGCTGATAGTAGATCCAATCGCACGGCAGCTCGGAAAAAACAGGTCCTACCATCCGAGGACATAGGCGAACATGAGGGGCGCAACGATCGTCGCGTCGGACTCGATTATGAACCGCGGCGTGTCCACCCCCAACTTCTCCCAGGTTATCTTTTCGTTCGGCACCGCCCCGCTGTAAGAGCCGTAGGAAGTCGTGCTGTCCGATATCTGACAGAAATACCCCCAGAGCTTCACGTCCGTCTGCAGTTCCTGCCTGAGCATGGGCACGACGCAGATGGGGAAGTCGCCCGCTATGCCGCCGCCTATCTGGAAGAAACCCATGGAGCGGTTTTTGGTGTTGTCCAGATACCAGTCGGCCAGGAAATTCATCTGGTCGATCCCGTTCTTTATGAGGTTGGAGTCCTTGATTATTTTGTTTCTGACCGCAGCCGTGAAGATGTTTCCCACCGACGAATCTTCCCACCCGGGCGTCCAGATCGGGAGATCCTTCTCGCAGGCCGCGACGACCCAGCTGTTCTTCGGGTCGATCTGATAGTGCCTCTTGAGATCGCCGCTCCTGATGCAGTCGTAGATAAACTCATAATGGAACTTCCTCCCTCCGGAGGGTTCCGCCTTGCCCCATTGTTTATAGAGGGCCTCCTCGATCCTCCTTATGGCCTCGCCCTCCGGGATGCAGGTGTCGGTGACGCGGTTCAGCTTCTGTCTCCTGAGATCGAGTTCCTCGGCCGGGGTGAGATGCCTGTAGTGCGGAACCCTCTTATAATGCTCGTGCGCGATGAGATTGAAGAGGTCTTCCTCAAGATTCGCGCCCGTGCACGAGACCGCATGGACTTTGTCCTGCCGGATCATCTCGGCGAGCGATATCCCCAGCTCCGCCGTGCTCATGGCCCCAGCGAGCGTGACCATCATCCTGCCGCCTGCGGAAAGATGCGCGCGGTAGGCCTCCGCCGCGTCCAGGAGCGTAGCTGCGTTGAAGTGAAGATAGTTGGTCTTTATGAACTCAGACACCTTCATGATCCCTCCGTTCCGAGAGGATGAGCGCGGTCAAAATTGATACACTCGCACCTCTCTGAAAAACTTATTGTTAGTACAATTGCTTAGACGTTTTGTCTAGGATCAAGAAAAATACGGCAGGCGAAGCGTATCCGATATCCGCTCCGTATTATGGTCTTTGGATTTGTTGGTTTTTCAGACGAGGCCCAGCGCCTTTGCGACAACTGCATCCCTGGCCACACGATCCTCTAAGAACGCCGCCTCAGGGTGATCGGCGAGCGCCTTCGACAACCCTGTGTAGATATGCTGCCTGTAGAGATAGGCGCCGGCATATCTCGCGTTCCAGAATCCAAGCAGAGCGAAGACGCTCCTACCCACGTCCTTGTTCGCGTCGAAATATCCGCGGAGCGCGTCCTCGGCCGAGATCGCGATTTCCTGATCGAGCCTCTTGAGCACGCCCTCGTGCCCGAGGCCCTCGTATTCCCGGAGCGGCGCGATTTCGAACATGGCCCTCAATTCCTCCTGCTTGGATTTCGCGCCCGCGACCTCGTACCGCCTCATCAGATCGAACAGGTATGCAGCGGACCTGAGCGCATCATCCCTGGAGGGGGTCGCCCCCTCGGCCGTGAGCATCGCATAGACGCCCCTGTTCACGGCTATGGATTGGAGATCGGCTATTGCAAGCGCGTGCGCAGGCTCGATCTTCGCACCCTCGCCCAGTTTCGCGTCCAGGATCGCGGCAAGTTCATTCAAGAGATTCGACATGACGGGGATATGACCCTGAGGTTGGGCCTTCTTCACGATGTCCGAAAAATACCTCATCAACCCGAGCACCTGAATCAGCGGCGATCGAATATTGCCGAATAGCCTCTCGTTCATGCAATACTGCATGATGCCGAGGGCATAGGCGTATTTCCCATCCTGCAACTCCATCAAGCACGACTCATCGGAGATGTGCGTCATCTTAGTGACGAAACGATCGTAGGTCTCGAGATGGAACTTGATCCTCTCCTCCACCGCCTCCAAGGCAGCGCCTGAGCGCAAGAGTTCCTTGAGTTCATGGGAGAGCGCCTGCGGATGTTTGAGCTTCGCCACAGGCACCACAGGCACCTCGCCGCGAGGCACGCCGGTGCATGCCATGAGGTATGCATCGTCGGAATGATCGAGCCCACGAAGATCATCGGCAGTCTCGATCACATGGGTCACGAGCGGGCTTGCGCGAAGGAAAGCGGCATCGGCAGGGGAATCGATCACGGTCAGGAAGTTCGTCATGCGAAACGAAGGCAGGGACCCGGCAGGCGATGCTCTGAACATGGCTCTCATCCTTTCCTTTTAGGAGATCGGCCAAGACGCATAGCTCAACATACTCTGACATGGCAAGCTTTATACGACGAAGGAGTGCAAGAAAGGCAGCCGGACCGGCGATTATCCATTTGAAGCTTTAATTTCAATATGTTATGGGACTGTCTTCAAAACAAAAAATTGGGGAGATAATATGAAAAAGATGAACAAGGCCTTCACGATGATCGCTATCGCAGCCCTCTGCATCATGTGCGCCGGCCCTGCCCATGCGCAGCTCTTCCCCACTGTCACCATAACCCCGGACCCGCTCGATTGCCCGGACACGCGCGTGGGCGAGTCTTCGACTACGCAGACACTGACCGCGACCCGCGGCGCAGGGAGCATTCCGGTGCTGATCTTCAGCACCAAATTGGGGGACAGCGCCAACTTCAGCATCCAGAATGACCTCTGCTCCAACACCGTCCTGGAAAACTCGGGCGATTCTTGCACAGTGGATATAGTCTTCAGCCCGCAGGCCAGGAGCCACTACTCGACGACGTTCTCGCTGATCTCGATCAGCAGCGACATAATCGACTCGGTCCTCATAGAGGGCACGGGCGTGGAGCCTGCCGTGACGCTCTCTGTGACGAGCATCGATTTCGGTGACCAGACGGTGAACAAGTCCAGTTCGGCGCATCAGGTGACCATGCTGAACTCGGGAAATGAAGCCCTCACGATCGCATCCATAGAAGCGAGCGATGGCTTCGCGGTGACCGACGACTGCGGGGAGACTCTGGCGGAGGATGCCAGCTGCAATCTCAGCATCGTATTCTCTCCGACAGCCGAGCAGCAGTATGACGGCAGCGTCACGATAACCGATGACGCGTCGGACAGCCCCCAGACGATCTCCCTCACCGGCACCGGCATAGCCGCGGGACAGCCGGACGCGAGCCTGTCAAAGCACCTGCTGGAATTCGGCAACCAGCTGATCGGCACCACGAGCACGGCCCAGACCATCGTGCTCACGAGCACAGGCACCGTGGACCTCGCGATCACCTCCATAACCGCCAGCGCGGACTTCGCAGTGACCCACGACTGCGTAACCCCGCTCGCACCCGACGCCGGCTGCAACCTGAACATTACCTTCACCCCGCCGTCGACCGGAAACTTCACGGGAACGGTCCTGGTGACCGACGACGCATCCGACAGCCCCCAGACCATCAACCTCACGGGCGTAGGCATAACCGTCTCAGGACCTCAGGCCAGCTTCTCCACCAACCTCATCGACTTCGGCCAGGTTGCGATCAACACGTCGACCGCTCCTCAGGTGCTGACCCTGACGAACACGGGCGACGAGAATCTCGTGATTTCAGACATAGCCCTGGGCGGAGAAAACCCCGAGCATTTCAGCGGGACGGACGACTGCGAGAGCGACACCATCGCACCCAGCCGCAGCTGCAGCGGCGCGATTACCTTCCATCCGACACAGAAGGGGATCTTCACGGCGACGCTCAACGTATATGACAACGCCACAGGAAGCCCGCAGGTGGTCTCCCTGACCGGCATCGGCATTCACTCCAGCGGAGGATGCGACCTGATATCAGGAGCGCCCCGCATGGCGCCCATGGGCGTGACAGCGCTGGTCTTCGCAGCAGCTCTGATCCGCATAGCCAGGCGAAGGATTGGTTGAGCCGGGAAGTTGCCGAAACTCAAAAGCTGCACTCGATGTTATTCCTGACGTAGCTCTGCTCTCCGTTGAACACCCCGGACAGCTTGAACGTGGTGTAGAAGGAGTTCATGCTTATCAGGCAGAAGTTGGCGAAGATCTCGGTCTGTGGACCGAAGACGAAGTCGCCACAAGCGTCCCTGATGGAGAAACCCTCGTCTCCCACCTCCAGGCCTATAGAAGCGATTTTGTCGAACGACACACACTCCCTGATCGCTACGCTGCAGAACTGCGAGAGATCATCCCCTATCGAGCACTGACTCCCTTCGCCCGTGACCTCCTTGCCCGCGAAGAAACCTCCGTAGCCGTCGCCTATGTAGTCGAAGGCAAGCGGTATGATCCAGACCCTGCCGCTGAATACGCCGTCGAAGATCGTGTCGGCATCGAGGTAGAAATCCGCGCAGTTTATCATGCCCAGGAATGTGTCCTCGCTGGAATCGGAGTGAACGAGGAGCCCGCTGCACGATCCGCCCACCATATCCGTGCACTGGCAGCTGATCTCCTCGACCGAGGCTTCGCACCCGCAGTTCACATCTTTAAAACTGCCGAAGTACGACTTGGACGTGGAGAGTCCGAGGCCGCTGATCGATTCATTCAGGTTCTTGACCATGGTGGCCATGAACGACATCGAAAACTCGTTGAATTTCTCTATGGCCCCGTACCCGTCCGGAGAATCGGCGGGCGGGCTCCATTCGTCAGCCTCATCCGACGGCGAGCTGTCATCTACGCCGGCCATCTCCTGATCAGCGGAATCATCCGAAGCGCCGAGCAGATCGGATGAGCTCCCGCATCCGAACATGATCAAAACAAAGACCACGGCGACGATGGCGCCGGCGAGATTGATGGGCTTCACAAGCCACCTCCATTCATCGATAGAGTCCACCATAATTATACGATAATTTCCCCCTCCTGGCGAGCTCCCGATCATGTGGCGATTAGGCTTAAGTACTTGATAAACATAAATAAAAAGGCGGACCCCTTGGCCCGCCCGATGCATCGAGAGAAAGCCCTACATCTTCATTTGAGATATTCCAGAACCGACTGGGTGGTGTCCACCATGAAGATCCTTCGCTGTTTCTCGTCGGCGAGCCCTGAGACCAGTTTTTTGCGCGCATCGTCTATTATGAGACCCCCGGCGATCGCCTCGTCAAAACCCTGTCTGATCTTGCTGCGTTCCTCTTCGCCTATGCCATGTTTTCTGCAGACCCCGTCGATATCATCCAGGGCCAAGGTCCGATCGCTGCGCCACTTTGTCTTTTTTCCGTCGTCCCACTTCGACCATCCGGGAGGATACTTTCCCTCGCCCCAGCCGGTCTTCTGGCCCTTCGACCATCCGGGCGGGGTCGAAGAGTCCGACTTGGCGCTCCCATGAGAGAGGGATTTCTCCGATTTAGATTTAGACTTCGACTTGTCGTTCTTGGCGAGCGCCGACGACGCTGCAAAAGACATGATCAGGGCGAACGCCAACGTGCAGGCCAGAACCTTTCCGATCTTTTCCATATGCGCCTCCTTATATCTTGTCCTTCCAGAACTTCGTGTAGAATGCCGCGTCGAGCGTGCGCTTGTTCTCCTTCACCAGTGCGACATTCTGTTCAGGAACCTGCAGGAAGAAGTCCAGCGCCATGGCGGCCAGCGCCGCCCCCTCGTCGGTCTTTATGAAATCCCTCACCGTCTCGCGGAACTGCTCCGGTATCTGCTCCTCGTTCATGGCCAGTCCGTAGTCGGCCAGCTGCCTCACCAGTCCGGCCTTTGTCTTTTCCGGCTGTATGCTGAAGTACGCGAGCACCACGTTGCCCATGAGCTCCGTGAACTGATCCCAGTCCAGGCCGTGCTTCTTGAGCATCTTCTGCACGTCCTTCTCGCCCTTGATCTTCATCACGTATTTCAGAGGATCGGCGTTCTCGAAGTCGGTCTTGCGGTCCCTTATCATCTCAGAGCGAAGCGGTCCGCGCATCTCGGAGAAGACTTCCACGAATGAGCGAAAATCGTTGCCCGTGATCGGCCTGATCCGGAAGCTCTCGAGAGAAGGTATGGATGAGTCCGAACCGCCGAGCGCCACAGCCGGAACGAGCGTCAAGAATGCGATGAGCACAGCTCTCAATATCGTCATGCGGAGGAAACTAGCGCCGCGAAAGCGCCCGGTCAAGCCCGCTCTCCTTGACCTGCGGTGCACGTTATCCTAGTCTCACATCCAAGGGGGGAAGATGGCGGAGAAAAGGGCCGACAATCCGTTCTATTTCCAGTCCAGGCTTGTTCTCAACGAGCTCACCGGGCTCAGGGCCTCCACCATTCCGGAGCTCCTCGACCACATAAAGGGCGTCCCCGGCTCGGTGATCTACCGCCACACCCACCACTTCCTTGAACAACATCAGCGCGTGGTGCCTACCGTGCCCAACGACTTCGCCTACTGGGTGATAGAAGAGCTGGGAGAGAAGCGTCTGGGCGAGAAGCTCGCCGCCATAAACACCATCGATTTCAACTCCATCCGCGAGCTGCGCGACAAAATAGCGCAGGTCATCGAGGATTACCTTCGCGCCTATCCTCAGGCGGCCTCCCGAACCCCGCCTCCAGGATTGGAGTTCCACTTCATGAAATCGCAGAGCTTCATATTCCAGACGCAGCATGCGGCCTACACCCTTGAGGAATTCTGCGACTGCCTCATGAAGGTGACGCTCACATCGGTCTATTACCACGTCTTCGAGTCCAGGCTGCGCTTCGAGAGGCCTGCGAACGACTTCTCCAGATGGCTCGCCGGCGAGCTGGGCGAAAAGGAACTCGCCGGCGCCATAGCAAGGCTCAACCCGTACGATCACTCCCTGGAGGGTCTGAGGGAGAAGATCATCACGCTGGTGCACAAGCGTTCGCTGCAACTGATCGGTCGGCCGCAGTAAGGTCGGCGGGAAGGGAATATGCCGGGGCTATCGGAATATGAGCCGATCGTAGGGCGGTACGTGATCGAAGAGCTGCGGATGCTCGCATCCAAGCTCTCCGGCAGGACCGTCCAGATGGTCAATTCCACTGCAGTCGGCGGCGGCGTCGCGGAGATACTCAACCGCATGATGCCTCTGCTTCTGGAGATGGGCATCGACGCCCGCTGGGACGTCATAAAGGGCGGAGACAAGTTCTTCTGGGTCACCAAGACCATTCACAACGCCCTCCATGGCGCCGCCGAGGGCCTGTCTCAAGACATGATCGACGAATTCATGCAGACAAGCGAAGCGAACAACCGCGCCATCGATTGCAACGCGGACATAGTATTCATACACGATCCGCAGCCGATTGCGCTCGTGCAGCAGAAGGAGTCCAGGGGTAACAAGTGGATATGGCGCTGCCATGTGGACGTATCCAACCCGAATCCTCAGGTGTGGGAGTTCCTCCGCCGCTTCATAGTCAAATACGACGCTTCCGTCTTTTCCGCTCCCCAGTTTTCCCAGGTGCTCCCCATAAGGCAGGCACTGATCTCGCCGTCCATCGACCCTCTCGCGGACAAGAACAGGGAGCTGACACGCAATGAGATCGAGGAGGTCCTGCACCGCTTCGGGATCAAACGCGACAAACCGATAATCACGCAGGTGAGCAGGTTCGACTTCCTCAAGGATCCGGTCGGCGTGATCGAGGCATTCAGGATGGTCCGAAAGTCCGTCGATTGCCAGCTCATCCTCGCCGGCGGTACTGCGTCCGACGACCCGGAGTCGGAGATCGTCCTGAACGAGGTCATGAAGTCGGCCGACGGAGACGAGGACATACACGTCCTCCTGATTCCCCCCGGCAGCAACGTGGAGATCAACGCACTCCAGCGCGCGTCGAGCGTCGTGGTGCAAAAATCGATCAAGGAGGGATTCGGGCTCACGGTCTCCGAAGCGCTGTGGAAAGGCAAACCGGTAGTGGCGAGCGCCGTCGGCGGCATCCCGCTGCAGATAAAACACCGGTTTTCGGGAATGCTCTGCCACAGCGTGGAGGGGGCATCGAACTCCATCAAGTACCTGCTGAACAACCCTGATTTCGCCAAGCAGCTCGGCGATAACGGACGAGAACAGGTCAGGTCGCACCACCTGCTCACCCGACACCTGACGGAATATCTGCTGCTGTTCCTCTCGCTTTACTCGGACGCCGACGTTGTGAACCTGTAGCGGATGTAGGAGGCATTATGTGGGACAAGGATTCTCTGAGGCAAACCCTTGCCGAGAAAGTGGGCGACAACCTCTTCGTCGTGGTCTCCAACCGCGAGCCGTACATCCACAGCTGGCGCGAGGGCAAGATTACGGTCTCCAGGCCCGCCTCCGGGCTCGTGACCGCCATCGACCCCATGCTCCGCGCATCCCAGGGGATATGGGTCGCGCACGGCAGCGGCAACGCCGACAGGAGCGTCGTTGACGACAAGGGGAGGATAAAGGTCCCGCCGGGCAAGGAGCTCTACACCCTGCGGCGGGTCTGGCTCACAAAGGAGGAAGAACTGGGGTACTACTACGGACTGGCCAACGAAACCTTATGGCCGCTCTGTCACGTCGCATACGCGAGGCCGACCTTCAGCCTCCCCGACTGGGAGATGTACAAGAAGGTGAACCAGCGCTTCGCAGACGTGGTCCTGGACGAGATCGGCGACAGGAAGGCGTTCGTCTGGGTGCAGGATTATCACTTCGCGCTGCTGCCGGCGATGCTCAAGAAAGCCAGGCCGGACCTGATGGTCGCGCAGTTCTGGCACATCCCCTGGCCCAACCCGGAGATATTCCGGATCTGCCCCTGGAGCCAGGAGATAATCGAAGGGATGCTGGGCAACGACCTGCTCGGGTTCCACATCCGGTGGCACTGCGACAACTTCATGAACACCGTGGACCTGACGCTGGAAGCGCGCGTGGACAGGGAGAGCTCCACCGTCTTCCACCACGGGGGGCTGTCCACCAAAGTGATGCCCTTCCCGATAAGCGTGGACTTCAGCCAGATCGATGAGGACGCGCAACAGGATTTCTCCGGCAACGAGACTGTGAGCGACATCATGGACCTCCTGCCGTTGAAGTATGAGGTGATGGTGCTGGGCATCGACCGAATCGACTATACGAAGGGCATACCCGAGCGCCTCAAGGCCATCGACCGCTATCTCGAAAAACACCCGGAGATGATCGAGAAGTTCCTCTTCGTGCAGATAGGATCGCTCTCGCGAATACACATCGACCTGTACAAGCAGCTCAACGACGAGATCAACCGCATGGTCGAAGAGATCAACTGGAAGTACTCCACCGAAAACTGGCAACCAATAGTCATGCTGCGCAGGGGATTGGTGTACCCCGAGATACTCGCGTTCTACCGCATGGCCAAGGTCTGCATCGTGAGCTCGCTCCACGACGGCATGAACCTCGTGGCCAAGGAGTACATCGCCAGCTGCTCCGGGGGCGACGGCGCGCTCGTGCTCTCGCGCTTCACCGGCGCGTCCCGCGAGCTGGACAAAGGCGCCATCGTCATCAATCCCTACGACACCGAGGCGTTCGCAGACGCGATACACGAGGCGATCTCCATGACCGAGGAGGAACGCAGCGGCAAGATGGAAAAACTCCGCTCCATCGTCTCGGAGTACAACATATACCGATGGGCCGCCAAATTCATATCCGAGCTATCCAAGATAGCGTAGGTCGATTGTGCGAAGATTCGGAAGACACGAGCAAGAGATCATGGAGCGCTGCATCAAGGCCGGCAGCGCCTTGCTGCTCTTCGACTTCGACGGCACGCTCGCCCCGATCGTGGGGCATCCGGACAGCGCGCGGCTGCCCGGGCGATGGCGTTCCCGCCTCGAGACGCTGGCTCGCCATCGGCGCATAGCGGTGGGCATCGTCACCGGCAGGCCTTATCACGACATCAGAAAGCGGATTCCATCCCGAGGCATCGTCGTATCGACCGACCACGGGCACGAAGTGCGTCTGGGGAGGAAACTCCTCATGAGCGTCGGAGGAGGACTGAAGAAAAAAATGGCGGCCCTGGCCAAAGAGGCTGCGTCGATACTCGATGAGGCGCCGGAGGCGTACGTCGAGAGAAAAGACTACTCGGTGGCCTTCCACTACAGGCTGGTGCCGCCGCAAAAAAAGGCGCAGGCGTCCCGGAAATTCGCGCAGATCGCGCGGCCGTACTGCAGGAGACTCGGTCTGAAACTCTCCAGGGGCAAGCAGCTCCTGGAGGTCCGGCAGGCAGGCCTCTGGGACAAGGGCAAGGCATCGATGTGGATATGGCGCAAACTCGCTCCGCGGGCGCTGCCGTTCTATTTCGGCGACGACACGACCGACGAGGACGCCTTCAGGGCGATCGGCGGACACGGGGTGACGGTTCGGATCGGAAAGAAGACGGGCAGCTTCGCCCGATACTTCATGGAGGAGATGGACGAGGCCGCCCGTTTTCTGGACTCGCTCTGCAGGTCGCTTAAATAGACGCCCCTCTTTTCAGCGGTTGCCGCAAAAGGAAGTGCCGCAGGCCACGTACATGAGCTCCAGATCGCCGCCGCGCTTGGCTGAGAGCCCCAGCTTCTCCAGAGGTATCTTGAATTCGTAGACCCTGTGCTGGTACGCAACCTTGTCGGTGTAGGTGAAGCCCGGCTTGCCCCAATGCTCGCTATCCGCTTTGATCGTGAATTTCTTCCACCCGTTGGGCGTCTTGATGAGGAGCGTGGCGGAATCCAGTTTGTCGTCGGAAGTGTTGTCCGACGTGAAGTCGACCGTGCCGTAGAGATACTCGTCGTCGTTCTTGAGGTAGCCGTAGGTATAGCCGTCCGGATGTCCTGAGACCGGTTTTGTGAAGATCTTGAAGTCAGGGCCGCCGAGGCCGTCGTCCTGGGTTATGACGCCATCGACCGCTATGGAGCCCTCGTTCGCGCCGAGCCTGTACGTGAAGACGTTCGACTCGCCCTCCGCTGAATTGATCTCGCTGGGGAAGGCTTGGGGACCGACACCGGCGGCATGAGGATCGTCCTCACGGCCCACCATGCTGAGGCGAACTGATCCGGCGTTCTTGCCCGGCGCCTCGAAGAGGATTTCAAAGGTCCTCCCCTGTGTGTTTATGACGTCGTGATCGCGATCGACAAACTTTCCGTAGAGATTTTTCCGGCTATCCACGTCGAAGGCGCGTTCGATCTTGAGCGGCTTGCCCCTGACCGCAATCTTGACGTTGTCCAGGTGGGCCATGCCCGCGCCCGAATGGCTTATCCTCACCTTGTATTCGCCGTCGACGTCAGGGAGCCGGCTGCCGAGATCCAGCGTCTGCTCCTCGAATTCCACGCCGCAGGAGACGCTGCCCGTCTCCACCCACCCTTCGTTGCCTTTGACCATGACCTTGAAACCCGATCCTTCATCGAGCCCCTTGATCCCTATCGAAGAGTGCGCGGCTACGGATAACGCCAGCGCGATGAGCATCCCGGAAACCGCGAAGATGATTTTTCTCATGTGTCGCTCCCTTTGATTTGAGCTCTCAAATTTCCCTTTTTATATACTATTCCGCTATTTACGAAACTGTCAATCAGAGGTTTTGCGGCGAGGGAGCCGATTGCCTCCAGTCGGCCGGATCGAGCGTGTAGTAACCCCTGAGCAGCTCATAGAGCTCCGGGTGCTTGTACTTGAGGGCCGCGCCCTTCGTGAAAAAGGCCTCGGTGGCTACCGCGAAGAACTCCGCTTCATTCGTGGCGCCGTACGCGTCGATCACGTCGCGCGCATGATGAAACTCTCTGTCCTTCAGCTTCTTATACTCCGCGCTCATCACCCTCGCCCATTCCGGATACGCCGAGCGGTTGGCGAGTATCGGCGTGCCGTCGCTCGCCCCGTCCTCCTGATCGAGCTGGTGCGCGAACTCGTGCAGCACCACGTTCCTGCCCTCCTCGGGGCGGGCCGCCTCTCCCTGCACGTCGTCCCAGGCCAGCACCACCACGCCCTGGGTCCATGACTCGCCCAGGCGCACGCTGTCCTCGTGCACCTCCATGTATCCGACCCTCTGTCTCTTGTCGGCGACGTATGCGGCGGGGTAGACGACGATCGAGTCGCACTTGGGGAAGTAGCTGCTCTTTCGCCCCAGGAGCAGAATGCAGGCCTGTGCCGCGATCGTCACCCTCATCTCGTCCGTGAGGGCAAGACCGCCGCAGCCCTCGAAGTGCTTCTCAGCGAGGAAGATGTTGGTATGGCCGGAGAGCTCGGCCCTGTATTGCTCCGGGATGAATTTGTAGAGAGCCACGTTGCGCCGGATCATCGCGAGCCGCTCTTCGGACAAGGGCTCATTGATGAGGCGGGACCTCCTGCGCTCCCTGAGGATCCTGTTCACTATCAGGGCGATCGGCAGCACGGTCACGGCTGCGAATATGCCCGGCGCACCTATCAAGCCATACCTCCGTCCGCATTATATAACGCCTGATCAGCCAGGGCGATAAATTACTGTTGCATCGGCCGCCCCGTCGTAATAATGGCCGCGATCAAAGAGGACGATCAGGAGGAAAACCATGTCACACACGATAACAGACGAATGCATCAACTGCGGGGCATGCGACCCAGTCTGCCCGGCCGAGGCCATCGCCGAAAAGGACGACCGCAGGGCCATAGACCCGGAGAAATGCACCGACTGCGGGGCATGCATAGAACAGTGCCCTGTGGAAGCGATCAAACCGGAATAGCGCGAATTTCTCAGAACCTCGGGACAAAGCTGTGGCGAAACACGGGGTTGGGGATAAAACTGGGCGTCAGGGAGATGCCTGCGGCCGTGAGCGCGGATTTTGCAGCGCACGAACCCACCGTGGGTACGGAAGAGATCCCTTCGAGTCGGCCGTGACCTGTCACCTCTATGGGGATGGCGAACGCGGGAATCCCATCGGAAAACATCTGCATCAGTTCCATAGCATCGCAAGACGCGCCATCGACCCCAGCCGCGATCTCTTCCCTGGAGAGCCTCGGAGGGCCTGGTATGAGGTACGCAGGCTCCTCCTTGATCTTGAGTCTGGGCACGCTCGACGAAAGCGTGAAATCGACAAAAAACTCGTAGCCCGACACCCCCACCCTCTTCGGAGCCACACCAGGTTTGGTTATGAATACGCCGGTGAGGTCTTTGAAGTGAGCCAACCCATTCCCGATGTCGGTGATATAGCCGCGATGCGAGGCCAGGAGCCTCTGGCTCGTGACTATATCCAAAGCGGTATCCTGGGTCCTGGCGTATATCCTGAATTCGTCTTTATCGCCGCCGAAAGTGCTCAAACCGGACTCAAGAAGATTGGGGTAACCGTCGTAGACCTTCATGCCCCTGGACTCGCCGGCATCTTGCACCACGTTCATGGCCGAATAGATGAGCAACGCGGTCGTCCATTCCACGCTCACATCAAGGCCTGAGAATTCCTTCTTCCCGTTTTCTTTAAAGTCTCGATAAAGCCTCAGCCTCATAGAGGCGGCGGAAATCGCAGGGAGGACCTCCCGCAGGGGAACGCCATGTCTGATTCGCCTGATGGCCGCATTATCGACCAGATCAGCCGGATACCATTCTTTGACGCTATCGGTTTCGGGCGCCGGAGCGCCTGCATCTCCCTTGGGTAGATTGATTGCAGTCGAAGACCTGATGCCGTAAAAAGAACTCATCCTTACCATCTGTTAGACCTCACCTCCGCTGACGTTGTGCCAAAATCAGCTCTTGAAATGGATCGATACGTCCTGAGGGGAAACACGGCGTACGATACGATTGGGAATATTGTCTATCACGTTTTCCCAAAATAGCCAACAAAATCTCACGGTAAACTAACAGTTGCACGAGCGGCGGGACGCATTGTAAGTGAGTCAAGATCACACTGAAAGGAGCGACCCCAATGAAAGGCATCATCCTGGCCGGCGGAGTTGCGACGAGGCTCTTCCCATCCACCTCCGTAGTCTGCAAGCAGCTCCTGCCGGTTTACGACAAACCCATGATATATTACCCGCTTTCGGTGCTCATGCTCGCCGGGGTCAGGGAGGTGCTGATCATATCCACGCCGCGCGACCTCCCCCGCTTCAGGGAGCTTTTGGGCAGCGGCAGCCAATGGGGCATGAGCTTCGCCTATGTAGAGCAGGCCAGGCCCAGGGGGCTGGCCGACGCCCTGATCATCGGCGAGGAATTTGTCGCAGGCGGCGACATCTGTCTGGTCCTCGGAGACAACATATTCTTTGGACACGGACTTCCGGAGATGCTCAGCGATGCAAAAAAAGACGTGGAATCCGGCCGATCCGACGCGGCCATCTTCGGCTATTCAGTCAAGGATCCGACCGCATACGGAGTGGTGGAGCTGGACGGGAAATGCCGTCCCGTATCGATAGAGGAAAAACCGAAGGTCCCGAAATCCAAGTGGGCGGTCACGGGCCTTTATTTCTATCGCAACAACGCCATCGAGGTGGCGAAAGGTCTTGCCCCCTCGGCCCGCGGCGAGCTCGAGATCACGGACGTAAACCGCCACTTCATAAAAAAGGGCAGCATGAGCGTGAAGCTCCTGGGCCGCGGCTTCGCATGGCTGGACACCGGGACCCCGGAAGGGCTTCTGGACGCATCCTCCTATGTCGCGGCCCTTGAGAAGAGGCAGGGGGTCAAGATCTCGTGCGTGGAGGAGATCGCATATCGGATGGGATTCATAAATGAAAGCGACCTCAGAAAGCTGGCGGAGCCTCTCAAAAAATCCGGGTACGGAGAATACCTGATCTCATTACTGGAGAGCGAGGGCCAGTCATGAATTTCACCACGGGCGACATAGACGGCGTTCGCGTGATAGAGCTCGCGAGACACGAGGACGCGCGCGGCCATCTCATAGAGACCCTGAGGCAAGACGAACTGCCTCAAAAGATCGACATCGCGATGAGCTACGTCTCCTTCACCCTGCCCGGCAAGTCCAGGGGGCCGCACGAGCATGTGCGCCAGACCGACGTCTTCGCCTTCACCGGGCCCGGGAGGCTCAAGCTAGTCCTGTGGGACAACCGGAAAGAGAGCCCCACCTACGGCAAGATGTCGGAACACACCCTGGGTGACGGTGCGCCCGCCACCGTGATAGTTCCGCCGGGCGTGGTGCACGCCTATGTCAACGTTTCGGACGAGCCTGCGATGGTCATCAACTACCCCGACAGGCTATACCGCGGCAAAGGCAAGGGAGAGACGGTGGACGAGATCAGGCACGAGGACGACCCCGAAAGCCCGTTCAAACTCTGAGAGAGCGACGATGACCGTATGGATAACAGGCTCGCGCGGGATGCTCGGCACTGAGGCGATGGCCGCCTTCAGGGATGCGGGCGCGGACTGCGAGGGCACCGACGCGGAGCTCGACATAACCGACATGGCGGCGATGCTCGCCTTTGCGAAGGGCAGGCGCATCGAGTGGATGGTAAACTGCGCCGCATACACCGCGGTCGACGGATCCGAGAGAGAGAAGGATCTGGCCTTCAGGGTCAACGGCTCCGGGGCAAGCAACGCCGCGGCGGTGGCGAATCGGATAGGCGCCGGGTTCATCCACATATCGACCGACTACGTGTTCGACGGCAAATCGCCCCGGCCCTACAGGGAGGACGATCCGACCGGGCCCCTCTCCGCGTACGGCCGAAGCAAGCTCGAGGGCGAGAGGATGACGCTGGCCGCGAAGTCCGACTCGATCATCATCAGGACCTCGTGGCTCTTCGGCAAAGAGGGGCAGAACTTCGCGAGGACGATGCTCAGGCTCTTCCGCGAGCGCGACGAGATCAGGGTGGTGGACGATCAGAGGGGATGCCCCACCTATGCGAAGGACCTTGCGGCCGCGATCGCGCAGATATCCTTACGGCCGGGCGCCGACCCGCGCGAAGGGATCTACCACTTCTGCAATTCCGGGGAGACGACCTGGTATGGTTTCGCAAAGGCGATTCTGGAGGATGCGCAGGAGTTAGGCATCGTAAAGAGAGAGGTCCGGATCGTCCCCATAACGACCGCGGAATATCCCGCCGAGGCGCGCAGGCCGATGTTCTCCACGCTCGACTGCGCGAAAATCGCGCGCGACTTCGGCGTAATGCAGAGGCCATGGCGAGAGGCGCTCAGGGATTGTCTGGCGAGGATGAAAGAGGCTGGAATATGAAAAACATACTGATCACCGGCGGCGCCGGCTTCATCGGCTCCAACTTCATAAGGTATCTGCTCCTCGACGAGCGCTTCGACGGCAACATCGTAAATCTCGACAAGCTCACGTACGCGGGCAACCTGATGAGTCTGCGGGACGTGGCCGAGCGCCGGGAGGGCAAGGGTTACGAGTTCGTCAGAGGGGACATAGCGGACTATCCGCTCGTCGCCGACCTCTTCAAAAAACACCGAATCGACACGGTGGTGCACTTCGCCGCCGAGAGCCACGTTGACCGTTCGATCCACGGGCCGGCGGACTTCGTGCGGACCAACATCGTGGGCACGTTCAACCTGCTCGATGCGGCCAGGGCCTCGTGGAAATCTCCGGAGGGGAAACGCTTCCACCACATCAGCACCGATGAGGTCTTCGGCTCGGCAGAGGCCGGAACGGCATTCACGGAAGCGAGCCCGTACGATCCCTCCAGTCCCTACTCCGCCACCAAGGCCTCCTCCGATCACCTGGTCCGCGCCTACGTCCGCACCTACGGCATGCCTGCGACCATCTCGAACTGCTCCAACAACTACGGGCCTTACCAGCACCCCGAGAAGCTCATCCCCCTGATGGTGCTCAACGCCTCCGAGGGGAAGGAGCTCCCGATCTACGGCGACGGCGGAAACGTGCGCGACTGGCTGCACGTGTTGGACCACTGCAGCGCGATATCCCTCATACTGAAGAAAGGCAGGGTCGGCGAGACCTACAACGTCGGCGGACGATGCGAAAAGCGCAACATAGAGATAGTCGAGAGGATATGCGCCATGATCGAACAGAGGATGCCCGGCCGAAAATGCGCGGGCCTCATAAAACACGTGACGGACCGCCGCGGCCACGACCGCCGCTACGCCATAGACTCGCGGAAGATCGAACGCGAGCTGGGCTGGAAGCCCAGGAGGTCGTTCGATCAGGGGCTCGCCGAAACCGTGGATTGGTATCTGGCGAATCGCGAGTGGGTGGATGCGGTCCGCAGCGGCGAATACATGAAGTGGATCGAGAAGAACTATTCCATGCGGTGAGAAGATACGGAGAACAACGATGAAGATGAAGATACTGGCGTGCGCGGCTGCGCTCTCGTTCATCGCCATGCCGGCCATCGCGGCCGACGCGGAAAAGGCCCTCCCCCCGGCGCCCGGCGGCATACAGACCGACGAGATCAAGACCATAGCCATCTCGAGCAAGGTCCCGTTCAAGCTCTACGGATTCGTCTCCGCCGAGATGATGTGGGCCGACTCCCAGCTCTCCTCCTTCGGCACGCTCAACAACGACCCGGCGAGCTGGAACCGCAACATGGCCGGATTCAACCGCGTGGTGGACGAGTCGGTGGCAAGCAACAACGACGCGTTCATCAGCGGCACACCCCAGAACAGCCGCATAGGCTTCATGCTCGACCCATACGACTTCGGGGGCAAGAGCTTCACCGTGGACGGCCGCATAGAGATGGACTTCTTCAGCGGCACGAACATGAGCATAGGCTCGATCGCGCCCAGGCTCCGCAGGGCGTACGCTGGGATCGGCCAGACGCACTGGCGAGTGCTCGTGGGCCAGGAGTGGGAGCTCTTCTCTCCGCTCAACACCGCAACCCTCAACATAGGCTCAAACCTCTGGACCCAGGGGAACCTCGGTTTCAGGAGGCCTCAGATCAGGGCGACGTATATGCACGACATAGGCGAAGGGAGCGGCATGGAGTTGGCCGCCAGCGCCAACCTGCCGTCCAACGTGATGACGTTCAACGACAGCGGGAACACGACCTGCATACCTATGATGGAGGGTTCGTTCGGCTACTATCACAAGCTGCCCGCGGGAAAGCTGTGGGTCTACATCTCAGGCCTCTACGCCAGGCACAACAATGCGACCGCGGGGGCGTCGGACGTGAACAACTGGGGCGTCGCCGCAAGCCTCGAGGTCCCGATCCACAAATTCTTCAAGCCGTCGGCCGAGTTCCAGTACGGCTACAGCCTGGGCACCGCGCTCTCCATCAGCCAGGACAACCGAAGGCAGCGCTCGATATCGGGATGGGGGCAGATAAAGAGCAACTGGCTCAAGTGGCTCGAGACCAATGTGGGTTACGGAGTCGACGACGCCAAGGGCTCGGAGGTCCCGGCGGGATGGGTGAAGAGAAACCAGATGGGATTTGCCAATCTGCTGTTCAAGCCGCACGAACAGTTCGTGATC